>Ga0302240_1001045_pt1 | contig 23765 bp, 18 predicted proteins | sample AAG_UR_His_MG_FD_193538 | JGI IMG/M metagenome (GOLD analysis project Ga0302240, IMG submission 193538) | Enriched activated sludge microbial communities from anaerobic digester in WTTP, New Holstein, Wisconsin, United States - AAG_UR_His | ecosystem: Engineered > Bioreactor > Anaerobic >... | reverse complement strand
TCCGGAAGAATAGAGCGGTTTTCCCTGCCAGGAGGTCCCGGTATAAGAGTTGATACTTATCTTCAAGACGGTATATACGTTAATCCTTATTATGACTCTTTGCTGGCAAAACTTATTTCCTGGGGACAGGATCGTAACGAGGCAATAGAACGTATGTTGAGAGCACTGAAAGAATTTGAGATAATCGGAGTTAAAACAGTAATACCTTTTCATATTAAATCCCTGAAGCATCCATTTTTTATAGATGGAAAAATGGGAACAGATTTCATAGAACGAGCTTTTAGCGATTAGATATGTCCAGAAGATTACAAAGAGAAAGGGCATTACAAGTTTTATATGCAATTGAAACTGGCAAAAGTGATATTCACTCTACTGTAGAACTTTTTTACAGGTTGCTCAGAGGAGAATATGATGAGTATGATTTTAATGTAGAAGATGAAACGGTTTTTACTATTCAGCTGGTAGAAGGAATTATTGGCAAGTGGATTTATTTAAATGATATAATAACTAACTACTCTACCAACTGGTCAATTGAAAGAATTTCAATAATAGATCGTAACATACTTCGTATTGCTTTATATGAATTAGTATTTATTCACGATATACCTTATAGTGTTACTGCCAATGAAGCTGTTGAACTGGCAAAGAAATTTAGCAGTAAGAAATCTTCAAAGTTTATTAATGGTATTCTGGGACATATTATAAAAGATATTAGCGAAGGGAAAATAACGTAAACTGTGAAGTGTAAGAGAAAAAGTGTGTATCACTTTTCACTTTTCACTTTGCCTGCTTCGCAGGGACTTAGTTTCGCGTTTCACGATTCTAATGGCCAGAAGAAGACGCAGTGCTTTAAAAAAATTGAGAAAAATCTTTACTTTCCTGATGATAATTCTGGTTTTACCTTCTATAGCACTGGCTGGATTGACTTCAGGTGTAGTTGTTAAATACTCCAGAAGTTTACCCAATATTAATTCTCTTCTGGCATATAAACCTGTTGAAACTACCAGAATGTATTCCAGTGAAGGTGAGCTTATAGCAGAACTTTATGAAGAAAACAGAACGTGGATACCTTTATCTGTTATGCCAGAACATCTTATAAATGCAATACTGGCAATAGAGGATGATCAGTTCTATAAGCATTCCGGTGTGAGTTTTAAAGGACTTGGAAGAGCATTATTTACAAATCTTCAGGGCAAGGAAATCAGTCAGGGTGGAAGCACAATAACTATGCAGCTTGCAAGAAATCTCTTTTTATCTCCCGAACAGTCTTATAAACGTAAAGTAAAAGAAATGCTCCTTTCACTAAAAATAGAAAAGCAATTTACTAAAGATGAAATACTGGAACTTTATTTAAATCAAATCCCCTTTGGAAGTGGTGCTTTTGGTGTAGAAGCAGCATCACAGATTTATTTCGGCAAATCTGTTTCTAAGATCAACCTGAAAGAAGCTGCCCTTTTAGCAGGTCTTCCTCAGGCACCTTCTCTGTATTCTCCCTATGTAAATATGGAAGCTGCCAGAAATAGAAGAAATTTAGTCCTTCAAAGGATGAAAGACCTCGGTTTTATCACTGCTCTGGAATTAAAAGAATATATAACAGAACCTGTTAAGGTTATAGACTATAAACCTATAGGTTTTAAGGGATTCAAGTCTCCTTATTTCTCTACCTACTGTCTTCATGAATTAGTTGAAAAGTATGGTTCTGAAAAGATATACCGTGGAGGTCTTCGTGTTTACAGTACCCTTGACAGTAAACTTCAGGCTTACGGCGAAGACTGTGTAAAATGGGGTGTAGACCAGGGTATTTACGGATATGCTTACTGCGATCAGGGATCACTTGTATGTATAGAGAATAAGACTGGCTATATAAAAGCTATGGTAGGAGGGTGCGAATATAAACAGAAAGATCAGTTCAACAGGGCATGGCAGGCAAGAAGGCAACCTGGATCTTCTTTTAAGATTTTTGTCTATACTGCCGCTGTAGACCGCGGTTTTACACCTGATACAATATGTTATGATAATCCTGTAACCTATACAACGACATCAGGAGAAAGTTACAGCCCTATGAATTCTGATCATAAATTCTATGGTGCCATACCATTAAAAGATGCCATAAGATGGTCACGAAACGTTGTGGCTGTAAAGACCATGAATGAAATTGGTATTGATACTGTTATTCAATATGCCCATGCTATGGGAATAAAAGAGGATCTTCCACCGGTTTTATCACTTGCTCTGGGTTGTGCCACTATTACTCCTCTTGAGATGGCTTCAGCTGTCAGTGTAATACCTGATATGGGGATAAAATTCGAACCTACAACTATAAAAAAGATAATTGATGGAGATGGTAATATAGTGGAAGACAACACTAATCCTGGAGGTAAGGAAATTTTATCAGTAGACACAGCTTATACTATGGCTGACATGCTTAAGAGAGCAATAGAGTCAGGTACAGGAAGAAATGCCCGTATTGATCGTCCTGCTGCCGGAAAAACCGGAACAACAAGTGATTTTAAAGATGCCTGGTTTGTAGGATTTACTCCAAAATATACTACAAGTGTCTGGATAGGAAGAGATGATAATAAACCTATGAATCATGTCTATGGTGGTGATTATCCTGCTATGACATGGGCTAGATTTATGCTTTATGCTCATAAAGGTTTACCGGTGGAAAATTTTCACCTGCCAGAAGGTAATTTTATTCAGGTAAAAGTCTGTGCTATCTCAGGTCTTCTGGCAGATAAAAATTGTCCTTCTACAATTCATATGTTTGAGCCAGGGAGTGAACCTTTAACAACATGCAGTATGAATCATAGAAAGAATATATCAAATTACACTGAGACTACAACAAATAGCTCACCACAAACAAAGTCAGGTAATGATAGTGGAAAAATTGATGAACCTTTAATAGATGGGATTGTTATTCCACCTGATGAATGATTGGAGGAAAAAATGAATAAGATTTCTACACGTATAATTGTATCAGGACGAGTTCAGGGAGTAGGATTCAGATATTATGTTTATCGTGTTCTTCAGGAATATCCATGCACGGGTTATGTAAGAAATTTATGGAGCGGTGAAGTTGAGGTTTTACTGGAAGGAGATTCTCAGGTAATTGATGCTGTAATACCTGTAATCAGTCGTGGCCCCAGATCATCTCATATAACAGGTATTAATGTTGAACAGGGAGAATATACTGGCAAATATAGTGATTTTGATATAAGAATGTGAAAAGAAGTGAAGGATGAAGAATGAATATTAATGACTATACTTTTAAGGCTTTGTTTAAAAAGTGCAACAGTATAGATTAATGGATTAAATACCCAACTTTACCCATCACCATTAAAGAGGTTAACCTGTGATAGAATTTAAAGAATATTTATCTAAAAAGAAAGCATTAATAGAAGATTATATCAGAAAAATTTTATCTAATTATATTTCTCCTTCTGAAGTACTCCAAAAAGCTATAAAATATTCCTTTATCACAGGAGGGAAGAGATTTCGTCCTATTTTATGCCTGGCAACTGCTGAAGCAGTGGGAGGTAAAGAAAAAATTATTTTACCCTGTGCCTGTGCTATAGAATTTATTCATAATTACTCTCTTATACATGATGATCTGCCATGTATGGATAATGATGATTATCGCCGGGGTTATTTAACCTGTCATAGAAAATTCAATGAAGCTATTGCTCTTTTAACGGGTGATGGTTTATTAACACTTGCTTTTGAAATTCTTACTCATAGTGCCAGTTCTTCTCATATTAATACAATGACTTTATTACGTGTTATTGAAGAAATTGCATCAGCAGCAGGTATCAGGGGTATGGTTGGAGGTCAGGCACTTGATTTAAGTTCCCCACAGGAAACAGTAGAGGGAATAGAATATCTCCACAAAATGAAGACAGGATCTCTTATATGTGTATCTGTGAGAACAGGAGCACTGTTAAGCGAAGCGTCACAGGAAGAGGTAACAATGTTAACCTCCTACGCAGAGAAACTTGGCATTGCCTTTCAGATAATGGATGATGTTCTTGATAAAGAAGAAGATGAAAAGATAAATAGTTTTCTCCTTGTTTATACTCCTGAAGAAGCCAAAAAAAAAGTTTGTGAAATAACAGAACTGGCTGTAAAATATCTTGAACCTCTGGGGAAAAGAGCTGAACGTTTAAGACAGATAGCCTGGTATCTTTGTGAGAGGAGTTATTAATTAATGACAGATTTACTTTCCGGAATTAATAGTTCTCAGGATTTAAAATCTTTGACTACAGGAGAACTTATTCAGTTATCTGAAGAGATAAGAAAAAAAATTATTGAGGTTGTCTCTAAAACAGGAGGTCATCTGGGTTCTAATCTTGGAGTAGTAGAACTCACTGTAGCCCTTCACAGGATCTTTAATAGCCCTGAGGATAAAATAGTCTGGGATGTAGGTCATCAGTGCTATACTCATAAACTTTTAACAGGGAGAAAAAAATCTTTTCATACTCTGAGACAATCTGGAGGAATCTGCGGATTCCCCAGGAGAGAAGAGAGCTCCCATGACCATTTTAATACCGGCCATACCAGTACTTCCATATCTATGGCACTGGGACTTTCAAAGGCAGGTGAACTTCTTGGACAAAACAATCAATATATAGCAGTAATAGGTGATGGAGCTATGACCGGAGGAATGGCCTTTGAGGCTTTAAACCACGCAGGTCATATTGGGGCCAATATTATTATTGTTTTAAATGATAATACTATGTCCATTTCCCGAAATGTAGGTGCTCTTTCCCGTTATCTTAATAATTTACGTATGGCTCCTACGTATAAGAAATTTAGAAAAGATCTGGATTGTTTCATCGCCAATATACCTGCCATTGGTCCCACTATGCAGAAGCTGGAATTGAGTGTAAAACATCTTCTTGTACATGGAATGCTATTTGAAATGCTGGGCTTTACTTACCTTGGTCCTTTTGATGGACACAATATACCACTTTTACTTGAAACATTTGAGAAGGCTAAAAGTATGAAGGGCCCCAGATTTATCCATGTACTTACAACAAAAGGAAAAGGTTACAGTCCTGCAGAGAAAGATCCTACCTGCCTTCATGGTATAGCACCTTTTGATATAGAATCAGGTAAGCCACTTAAGAAAAAATCAAAAATTACATATTCTGAAGCTTTTGGTCGAAGTCTTGTTAAACTGGCAGAGGAAAATAATACCATAGTAGCAATAACTGCTGCTATGCCTGATGGCACCGGTCTTTCTGAATTTGCAAAACAATTTCCGGAAAGATTCTTTGATGTGGGAATAGCAGAACAGCATGCCGTATCCCTTGCGGCAGGTCTTGCTGCAAATGGGGCGAGACCTGTTGTTGCTATTTATTCTACATTTTTACAGCGTGCTTTTGATCAGATTATCCTGGATGTCTGTCTTTCCAATCTTCCTGTAACTTTCTGTCTTGATAGAGCCGGCCTTGTGGGTGATGATGGCCCAACTCATCATGGTGTTTTTGATATTTCTTATCTGCGTTTTATTCCTAATCTTTTATTTATGGCACCAAAAGACGAAGATGAATTACAGGATATGCTGTATACAGCAATAGAATATAATGGCCCCTGTGCTATACGTTATCCAAGATGTGAAGTTATGGGTGTTCCTGTTAAAAAACATCCCCGGAAAATTACACCGGGCAAGAGTGAAGTCCTTAAAGATGGAAATAGCCTTATTATTATAGGTGTGGGAAATATGTTAAAACCTGCGATGGATGCAGCAGTATTATTGGAAAAAGAAGGAATATCTACAAAAGTTATAAATTTGAGATTTATAAAGCCTCTGGATGAAGATTTAATAATAAATTCTGTGCTTGAGTGTAAAACAGTTATTACAGTTGAAGACAATGTACTGACCGGAGGAGTAGGAAGCTCTATTCTGGAATTACTTGAGAAGAAAGGGATAGATAATATTAAACTTGCCAGAATTGGTATTCCCGACCGATTTATAGAGTCTGGATGTACAGAAGTTCTTTATGAACGATGTGGACTTTATAGTAAGGGAATAGTTGAAAGAGCTAAAAAGTTACTAACCAGTGCCAGCATGTATAATCCTGGCAGGCTGGAAAAGGTCAGGAGATAAAAAAAATTGGTCATTCATCCTGTGTTTTCTCTTCTACTATTACTTTGTCTTTATTAGCAAGATATTTATTCCAGACTTCATCTAATTCACTGAAGGTCTTTCCATATATTTTCTTAAAAGAATTATCTATATCATCCTGAATCCATAATTTCTTAAATTTCTCAAGACCATAACGGTCTATTAAAAATTGAACAAAACATGCACTTTCGTTATATGAAACTTCCACAGGATATCTATAAAAGTCTCCTTTAAGCCTGGATAGAGGAATAAAGGATTCAGTTCTTTTTAATTCAAGAATTTTTCCCTGAAAATCCTTTTCAGGAAAGCACATAAATTCAGAGAGCCCCCAGCTCAAAAGGGGTTCTCTATTTCTGGTTTTTCCTATATAAAAAGAAAGAATCAGTGCCATTTGACGACCCGGGGGATCATGTTCCTCAGTTCCGTATAATGTATAAATCTGTTTAACCTGAGGCCTGGAAAAACCTGTTTTTTCTCCCATAATTTCCATACATTTTTCTACAGAAGGGAAAAGATAACATTGAATTTTATCCTTCAGACTAACACCTAAATAACTACTTATAGATGTATATTTTTTCTGGTATTCAAGAGAAATATTATCTATCTCTCTATCAACTATACCCCCTTCAGGATAATAAAAGATAAAATGAAGTGATTCCTTACGCTTCCACTGAACAAGGGTTTTTCTTGCCATAGCTTCCCGGACAGAGTTTTCTGTAGAGTTTAACTTTAAAGCTTTATCATATTCCTTGAGAGCAGATGTATAATCTCCAAGTTTTTCATATATTTCTCCAAGACAGATATGAGACCAGGCATTAATCCATGCTTTTTGTGATTCTACTTTGAGAGATTTCTGAAGCTCTTTAAGAGACTCATTATAATCTCCCAGTTCAAAAAGTATTCTTCCTACAGCAGAGTGGTATTCAGAGTTATCAGGATCCTCTAATACTGCCTTTCTAAACATATTAAGAGCCTCAGGATATTTATTAAAATTCCCTGAAAGCCAGAGATCATATCCTTTTTTAAGAAACTTCTCTCCATCGGACGAACATGCAGGAGAAATGACGATAAAAATAAAAAACAGTAAACTTATAAATATTAATCTCATATTTCATATTCAATCTCAATATTTCTGAACTATAAAATTATAACAGAAGAAAAATAAAGTTTCAAGAAATATTTTAAGCTATCAGCAATCAGCTGTCAGACTTCAGTTCTTATAATAATACTAAATATTTTATATCTATGTAGGATATAACAAATCTTTTAAGAATTAATAAATATAATAAGCTATTTAGATATTAAGTACCGCTCCAGGTAAAATAGTATCCAAAAAACCTTAAATATATACACCTGTCCATATGCGGGTTCTGGAGCAAAAGATATGCCGTCAAAAGAGAAAGTTATAACTTAAATAAATATTAGGAGACAATATTATGAAAAAAAGAAAATACCTTGTAATTATGATGTTTATGTTAATATTAGTATTTACATTAACTGATAGTGTTTTATCTAAATCTATAAAAATTATTTTACTTCATACAAATGATATGCATGGACATATATTTCCTTATGAAAATCCTGACATAGTTCCTTCTTCTGAAACCATTGGAGGTTTTCAGTATTTAGCTACCCTGATAAAAAATGAGAGAAAGGCAAATCCTGGTAAGGTAATATTATTTGATGGAGGAGATATAGCTCAGGGTTCTCTTTATTCCAATATATCCTATGGTATTCCTATGATAGAATTAATGAATCTACTTAAATATGATGGAGCAGTCATAGGAAATCATGAATTTGACTGGGGAGAAGAAAAACTCAGAAATATGATATCCAGTGCAAACTTCCCTTTCCTTTCTCCCAATATAATTAATAAAAAAAAGGGGGATTTTTTTGAAGGAGCAAGACCTTATATTATAAAAGATATAGAGGGGATCCGCATAGCTATTATAGGAGTTGCATGTACTGATACAAGTATAATTGCTGCCAAATCCGGTACAGGAAATTATTATTTTTATTCCGGTGAAGAAATCTTAAAAAAATATATTCCTCTCGTAAAATATATACACAGAGCAGACATAATAATAATTCTTTCCCATGAAGGCTATGAAAAAGATAAAGCTATGGCTTTACAGGTAGATGGAATAGATATTATCATAGGAGGTCATACCCATTTGCCTCTCTACAAACCGGAAATAGTAAAGGACACAATCATATTACAGGCCGGTAAATATATGGAATATCTTGGAAGACTGGAATTTGAATATGATATGGAAAGAAAAAAAATAACAGACTTTTACGGTAAACTCATAAAGATTGAAGACAACCTGATAGAACCTGACAAAGAAATAAATATTGTAATGGAGAATTATAGAAAGAAATATGAAACTCTTGCACTGCAAGAAATCGGTCGTGCCAGTACAGATCTGACTATTACAAAAAGTAGAGAATCAAATCTGGCAAATCTTATAGCAGATATTATAAGAGAGACCAGTAAAGCTGATGTAGGATTAATAAACAGTGGTGGTATAAGAGAAAATATACCGAAGGGATTAATTACCATGGAAAAAATCTATAGAATATTACCTTTTGATGATCTTATAGTCACTATGGACCTTACCGGTAGAGATTTAGAGAATATAATGTCCTGTAATTTCAGACAGAAACACGGTATCCTGCAGGTCTCAGGTTTAAAGTTAAAGTATAATCTTTCATCACCTGAAGCAGGACAACTCATCAGTATAATGGTAGGAAATAAGCCAGTTCAGCCGGATGCTATATATAAAGTAGCCACAATAGAATTCCTGGCTGATGGTGGAAATAACTACGAAGGATTTAAAAACAAAAAAAATCTTCATAAATTAGTGTCTCTTCGTGATACAGTCGTAGAATATTTTAAAAACCATAGCCCCCTTACAGGTAAAATCGAAGGAAGAATAGAAATAATAGATTAATCCAGTAAAGGTGAGTGATTCTATGAAAGAAGAGAGATTATGGCCTCTTTATAAAGAACTAATTGAAAAAAAAACTTTCCAGGAAAGGATAGATAAAGCATATAAAATACTGGAAAATTGTATCCTCTGCCCGAGAAATTGTAAAGTAAACAGGATGAAAGGTGAAAAAGGCTATTGCGGAGCAGATGAGAACATGATTGTTTCAAGCAGCGGCCCTCACTATGGAGAAGAAAGTCCTCTTGTAGGAAGAGGAGGTTCGGGAACTATCTTTCTGGCTCACTGTAATCTGAAATGCAATTTCTGTCAGAACTATGATATAAGCCATCACTCAAGAGGTATGAAAACAACTCCGGAAGAACTTGCTTTAATAATGATGGATCTTGAAAGGGAAGGATGTCATAATATTAATTTTGTCACTCCCACTCACTATCTTCCACAGATAATTAAAGGTATAAAAATAGGAGCAGAAAAAGGATTATCTATTCCAATAGTATGGAATTGCGGAGGTTATGAAAGGGCAGATATGTTAAAACTCCTCCATGGGATAGTAGATATATATATGCCGGACTTTAAATTCTGGGATGAAGAAATTGCTTTAAAACTTGTAAAAACAAAGGATTATAGAGATAGAACCATAGAAGCATTTAAAGAAATGCACCGTCAGGTAGGAGATTTAAAAATAGATAAAAATGGTCTTGCCCGAGGGGGTATGCTTATAAGACATCTGGTGTTACCTGATAATATGGCAGGAACCAGAGAAGTCATGAGATTTATAGCAAAAGAAATTTCCACCAGTAGCTATGTAAATATAATGGATCAGTATCGCCCCTGTTTTGAAGCCACAACAGTAAAAGGTATGGATAGACGTCCTACAGGAGAAGAATATAAAAGAGCTGTAAAAGAAGCACAGGAAGAAGGTATAAAGAGACTTGATAGAAGAGAAGACCGGACAGGGTGGATAAGAATACTATTTGAAAATTAAAATAAGCAGTTAGCAAAGTTAACCTGACTGCTGATAGCTGATAGCTTATAAAACCCTTGAAATTAGCATAAGTCTGGGAAAACCTCTTTCTGGTTCTTTATCTATATTAACCTTTAAAGAGAATACTTCTTCAATATTCTGTTCTGTTATAACTTCTTCGGGAGAACCTGTAGCATAGGTTCTACCTTTACTTAATAATAATATTCTATCACTGTATTGACCTGCAAGATTTAAATCATGTATTACCATAATTATGGTTACTTTCTCATGTCTGTTTAAAAGCCTGAGATGGTCCATTATATCTATCTGATAATTTATATCAAGACCTGATGTTGGTTCATCAAGCAATAAAACAGAAGGATTTTGAGCCAGTGCTTTTGCTATCATAACCCTCTGTCTTTCTCCACCTGAAAGATCTGTTATAGATCTTGTAGCTATATGGGTTGTGCTGGTTTTTTCCATGGCAGATCGAACAATATCATGGTCTTCTTTAGTTTCTATCTGAAAATTTCTAAGATAAGGAAATCTTCCCATTAAGACTATTTCATAGGCAGTATAAGGGAAATTTATAAAATTATCCTGAGAGACAAAAGCCCGCTTTCTTGCAAGTTCCAGGGGATTAAATTTCTGAAGATGATATCCCATAAATTTTATATTTCCCCTGGAAGGCTTCAGAAAACCGGCCATAAGACGAAGTAGTGTAGATTTTCCTGTGCCATTTGGTCCTATAATACTAAAAAACTCTCCTTTCAAAACACTGAGGTTAAGGTCCTTAAGAACAATATGTGAAGAATATTCAAAATTTAAATTTTCTATCTCAAATATCATATACTTCCTTAAAAAAAAGAAAACTTTCTTTTCCTGAGGAGATAACAGAAAAAAGGTGCTCCCAGAAGAGCCGTAATTATACCAACAGGTATCTCCATAGGAACTAATAAAGTTCTGGCAAGAGTGTCAGAAAAAACCAGAAGAATTGCACCGACAAGTCCAGAAAGTGGTAATACTACTCGATGATCGGAACCAAAGATCATTCTTACTATATGAGGTACAATCAGCCCCACAAATCCAATAATTCCACTTACAGAAACGGTTGCAGCAGTAATAAGAGAAGAAGCTATTATTAATATAAATTTTGTTCTTTCCACTTCAACACCAAGGTAATGAGAAGCCTCATCACCAAGGGTCATAACATTAAGAGCCCGGGAATTCATCCATAAAATTATAGAACCTGTTAAGAGATAAGGAAGAAGCAAAAATACATCTGTCCAATTTTTTTCAGCAAGACTTCCCATAATCCAGAATATTAACCTGTGAAGATCCTCCCGGGAAAGAAACATCACAAATGATACGAGAGCCCATAAAAAAGAACCCACTATAACACCTGAGAGTAAAAAAGTCTCTACAGGCACTTTTCCTCTTACAAGAGACAGGCGATAAACTATAAACACAGTAAAAAGTGCACCCATAAAGGCTGCTACGGGAGTTAGAGATATAACATGAAAGAGAAGATTTAACTTGAAGAGAAAAGAAAGACCTGCTCCCACAGCAGCACCGGCAGAAACTCCAACGATATAAGGATCTGCAAGGGGATTGCGTAAAAAAGCCTGAAAAGCAACACCTGCTATAGAAAGACCTGCCCCTACGAGTATAGCAAGAAATATCCGTGGAAGTCTTATACGAAAAACTATATCCCAATGACTCTGTGGAAATTGCCCTTCTTTTAAAGAACCGAAGCACATATCCACTATCTCAAAACAAGATATATTTACAGACCCTACGGAAATAGAAATTAAAATAATTATTATAAGAAGAAGAAGAAATAAAGGTGTATATAAAAACAAACTGTATTTCACAACTTAAAACTCCAGTCCGGGATAGAGCCAGTGTGCTATCTGCTTTATTCCAATAAGAACACGGGGAGTAGGGCGAACCATTATATCCGGATCTATCTCATAGACTCTGCCGGATTTTAAAGCTGTTATTTCCTGCCAGGCCGGTCTTTTATACACACGGGCTTTGGTTCCGGGGGTTGTAAGAATAATAACCTCCGGATCACGTTTCAGAACCCATTCACTGTTAATCTGAATATTATTGCTTTCTATGTCGTCTGCTATATTAACCCCTCCAGCAAGAGAGATAATATCATTTATAAAATTTTTTTTACCTACAGTCATAACAGGGTCAGGCCAAATCTCTACAAAAACTCTGATCTTTCTAGTGTTTGGTAAGATTATTTTTATTTCTTCTATCCGTTCTTTAATTGAATTCACAAGCTGATGGCTCACCTTAATTTCTCCTGTAGCTTTACCGAGTAATAATATGGAGTTACATATACCTTCCATATTACCTGCATCTAAAAACAGCACAGGTAATCCTAAAGAATCGAACTGATAAATTAAATTATCAAAAAGCCCTTTTTCAGTCACAATTAAATCGGGATGTAATTCAACAAGTTTTTCTATATTAAGATTAACATCTCCTATCTTCTGTTTCTTCAAAGCCTCCGGGGGGAAATCACACTGGCTGTTAACAGCTAACAGTTTTTCTGAAAGGCCCAGATAAAAAATCATTTCTGTACTGCTTGGACTCAGAGAAATTATTCTTTGAGGAAGGGATTTAAGAATAATTTTTCTCCCGTATGCATCAGTTAATTCCAGTGGGAAAGTATCTTTCGTTCGGATCACACCAAAAGATAAAGTAAAAAACAGTAAGAGATAATATAAAATAACTTTTTTCATACCGGTCATCTCCTGGTAATGGCTGACCTCTAACAGCTAATAATTTAAAAAACCCACCTTCTATGAGCCGGGTCAATTTACTCATTTCCCTTTTCTCCGAAGGTAATTGCGAGACTCTTTTATCAGTCAGGTTTCCTGACTCTCAGATCTTTGCTCTCCTGCGCCTTCCCTTCTAAAAGAAAGTGGCATAATGCAGGGTTACTCCCTGATGACAGTGGCGGGAACCGTATCAGCTTCTACTGAACTTCCCTCACTGATAAAAGCCTTTATAATTATTTTATCTAAAAAATATTATAACACAATATGCTTTATTTTACAAGAATATTCTACCTGTAAATTTTTCTGTGATGAATCTGAAAAATAGGATCGCGTAATTCGTATACATCTGTCCCTGTCCGGGCTCTGAAGCAAAAGATATGCCGTCAAAGAAGAAAATTATAACTTGAATAAATACAAAACTGTATATTCTGTAATAACAGATTTTATTGTAACAGGATCATAGATTTTGCGTAAGAGCCCGGACAGGGACAGACCTGTGAGATGGGCACTAACTTACCTGTTTCCGTACCAGGTTAATCTTCACAGAATTATTTACAGAAAGAGAATATTTACTCTTTTCCCATTTCATTTTCTTTAAGGCCATCAACATTACCTTTATTTATAAACTCTTCGAGTTTCTTACGGACCGAATCTTCAACCTTTTTCCCTATTCTCTCATTATGTTGAGGTAAACCATAAACTCTGTCACCGCTTAACATGCTTCTAATATCATCACGGGCGACCTGGGATACCTGATCAATATTATCTTCTCTCACCTGATTTATATTAAAGCCCGCCCCTTCTGCTGCTTTATTAATATTTGTAATGCCCACAAGCTTCACATGTTCCATCATCATCATTTCTATTTTTTTCTGCTCCTTCTGGGAGTCAGTTTCATCCGGGTCGTCTAACTTCTTTTCACTTTGTACTTCTTCATTACCTTTACTATTTTGTACCCGGTTATTCTTAGATTTTACACCCTTCGAATCTTCATCGGCATTGGGTTTATTAACCTTTTTATCATCAATTTCTTTACCTTCTTTAGATTTATCAGATTCTTTCGTTTTATCAGACTCGTAGAGTTTATTCTCTTTACCCTGTTCACCGACCGATTTATCCTCTCCACCCTCTTTAGTTTCCCTGGTCCCTTCAATACCGGCCTGTTTATTTAAAGTCTCTTTCAATGCGCTGACCTTTTCATCCATCTCATTGACTCTGGAAGGCATCTGTCCCTGCACGCCTTCTTTAAGAGCTGAAACCTTATTATCCAGAGTATTTATACCATCAGTTCCGCCTGTTTTCCCTCCATTTTTTATTCCATCTATATTCTTAGTTAAATCTCCACCTATTTGCTGAATATTATTCTGACCTCCCTGAAGTGGTTGTACCTGGGAAGGATTTACCGGCCTTCCCATAGCAGAAGCACCAGAAGATCCCTGATTAGTTTCAGCCTGTCCACCAGGTTTAAACATTTCCTCTATAGATTCCTTGGCTTCCTGAATCTTATTATCTATTTCATTATTCTGACCGGTGTCTTTTACTTTTTTATCTGTTCTGGCATCTAAAGATAATTCAGCCTTATCTTTTGTATTTATCCCGGGGGTATCTGTCTCAAGTTTTGCCCCCTCTTGTTTTTTATTTGTTTCTTTAGATTTATCCGATTGCTGTAATTTCTGCTTCTCCTGGACTTTCTTTTCCCTTTTCTCCCGGGTAATAGTATGGTCTATATTTACATTACTAATATTAGATGTATAGGACCTACGCTCAGACCACTCAGATTTCTGAATTTTCATGATTACTACCTCCTTTAATAAAAAATCAGATTACTTCTAAAAAAACAAATTAACCCTCTTCTAATATAATTATCACGAATATTTTTAAAAAGTAAAGAGACTGGAGAATTCTAACTTTTTTGGAGATATCCCTTTATTTTCTTCAGTTTTTCCTGCGAAATAAACTCTTTTTTTCTTAAAAAAGTATAAAAATCAATAATAGAAAGTTTAAATGCTTTTATTTCTTCCGGAGTAGAGGAAGGGAACAAAGAAGGATAAAATGCAGCTATAAAATAATATATATCTTCACCGCATATTTCATTAATAGATTTAATCTCTGTGTGAAGGCGGGTGTAATTCATCATAAAAATAACCACGCTGTTAACTTTAGAAGATATGGTTTCAGGTTTTAAGCCTTTATCTTTTAGAAAGCGATAAAAATGCTCAAATAATAACCAGGATTTTTTCCACTGACCCTTAAGGTCATTACGATCTTCTATAAAATTCAAATCTTTCTTTTTTAAATTCTGCAAGATTTCACCAATTTCAGCTGATAGCTTATAGTTAACTGTTGCACCCTTACTTATCATATTCCTGAAGCAGTGTAGGTACTATATCTTTAAGTTTTTTAAGTAAATCAGGATATAACATTTCATTTGAAAGTTTTTCAATATATTCTATGTCTTTAATTATAATTTCTCTATTTACAGGTTTTGCTTTAACAAGTAAAATCTTGGGGTTACTGGTTTTAATAAGTTCTTCTTCATCATCATAAAGACGTTCAGAGAGCTTCTCTCCCGGACGTAGCCCTGAAAAAACTACAGGTATATCTTTATCAGGTTCATAACCGGAAAGTTCTATAAGATTCTTCGCCAGAGTAAGTATATTAAGGGGTCTCCCCATATCCAGAAGAAAAATTTCTCCTCCCTTTCCCATAGAAGCAGACTGAAGTATTAATAAAACTGCTTCAGGGGCAGTCATAAAATAACGTGTCATATCCGGATGAGTTACAGTAACAGGTCCACCAAGCCTTATCTGGTGTTGAAAGGTTTGAACTACACTCCCCCTGCTACCAAGAACATTTCCAAAACGAACTATTATAAATTTAGTCTTAGAATCATTAGCATAGGCCCTTACAATAAGCTCTGCCACTTTTTTTGTACCACCCATAATACTGGTAGGAATTACTGCCTTATCAGTAGAGACCATTACAAAGCTTTTGACTTTATATTTACTGGCAGCGTCAATCAGATTTCTGGTGCCTAAAATATTATTTGATATAGCTTCATCCGGATTTGCCTCCATAAGAGGCACATGTTTATGAGCAGCAGCGTGAAAAACAACGGTAAATTTATATTTTTCAAAGATCCTGGAGATTTTACCTCTATTCTGAATATCTGCTATTATCTGAGTCATTTCTACTCCGGAAGATTTCCGATTTAATTCAAGCCAGGTTTCATGAATACTATTTTCTCCATGTCCAAGGAGAGCCAGAAACTCTGGCTTAAAATTCAATATCTGACGACAGAGTTCTCTTCCAATAGAACCTCCCGCACCTGTTACTAAAATTCTCTCACCTTTTATAAAATCTGCAATATCAGGATTATCAAATTTAACTGGTTCTCTTCCGAGTAAATCTTCAATTCTTACTTCCCTGCTCTGAGTTAAAGTCACCCTGCCATCAAGTATCTCAGAAACAGAAGGAATAATAGATATATGTACTCCAATCTGTTTACCTATAGCCAAGATTCTATTTATAAGCTGACCCGATATAAAAGGAAGAGCTATTATCACCTGTTTAACATTGTATTTAGAAACGAACTGGGGTATATCATCAATTACTCCCAGTACAGGAACTCCATGAATCTTTACATTTTTTTTCCTGTTATCTTCATCTACAAAACCAACAGGCCAGTACTGAATATCTTTCTGGCGCAAAAGTTCTCTCACATAAGCCTCCCCTTCATCACCGGTGCCCACTACTAAAATATTTCGTGACAAATTACTGCTTTTCTTTTGTCTCAAACTTACCCATTTAAGAAGCATTCTGATTCCTCCTACAAGACTGAGACAGAAAAGCCACGAAATTATTGTTATACTTCTTGGATAAAATTTACCACCACTTATAAAAACAGGGATAGAAAATATAATAAAACAGAGTGTAACTGCATTAAAAATTAACACTACCTCAGCTACACCTGCATAACGCCATACCTTTCCATAAAGACCAAAAATATAGAAAACAATAATACATGATAGAACAAGAAAAATAATTTTTATTAATTCAATGCCAGCCATCCATTTTAGCATAAGGAAAAAACCATTTTCTTCTTCAAAAAATCTGACAATAAAGGCCAGCAAAATACCTGAAGGTATAAGAATTAAATCAATTATGATGAGAAAAATCTTTTGTTGCCAGTTAAACATAATAGCTATCAGCTATCAGCTATTAGCTATCAGCTTTAGAATATGGTAAGTAAAAACGACTTAAGGGAGAATACTTATCCTCATTAAATTATACCTGACTGCTGACTGCTAACAGCTGATTGCTTTTAATTTCATCCCTCGCTTCATAAATACGATATATGACTTCTGAAACCTTTGCAATCACATCATCACTCATAGATGAATAAATTGGAAGGCAGAGAACACGTTCTGCGATTTCCTCTGTAACCGGTAAATTATAATTAGAATTTAAATATTTTAATGCTTTCTGAAGGTGATTGGGAGGATAGAAGTACCTTCTTGTTATCACACCTTCAGACTCCAGTGCTCTCCATAGATGATCCCTTGAAAGACCATACTCAGAACCTACGAGAATAGCAAAATCTTTATAAGAACTCTTTCCATTTATTTTCTGAAAAGTAATACCCGGAATAGAAGAAAGATATTTTTTATAAAGCTCAACCAGTCGATTTCTAATTTTTGCATTCTCCTCCAGTAAAGAAAAAGAATAAATACCTGTTAAAGAATTGATTTCAGATAACCGGGCATTAAGCCCTGCAAAAAGACAGTCATAATCACCGGGATTTCCATATTCAATACCGATTCTTATTTTTTCTGCCAGCTCATCATCACCAGTAGTTACTACTCCACCTTCACCGGTAATAAGAAGTTTTGTGGGGCTTGTAGAAAAAACCTCAGCACAACCATATATTCCAAGGGGTTTCCCATTCAGTTCTGAACCAAATCCATGGGCGGTATCAAAGATTAACTTCAATTTATATCTTCTGGCAATATCTTCCAGAACCTCTACATCTGCAGGATTTCCAAATATGTGTACTGCTAAAATAGCAGAAGTTTCTGAATTAATAGCTTTTTCAACCAGTGAAGGATCTAAATTAAAAGTCTCATTATGACAATCCACAAAAAGAGGGGTTAACTTATTCCACATAATGGCATGAATTGTAGATGGGAAAGTAAAACTGGGAACTATTACATTACCTTTCAATTCAAGACATCGAAGAACCATAACAAGTCCCAGGGTACAGCTCGAAACTCCCACAGCATGATCTACACCCAGATGTCTCTTCAATACAGATTCATATTCTTTAAGATATTTTCCTTTAGTAAGGATACCACTGGAAAATATACTCTTTAAGTCATTTTCCATAACTTCATAAGATGGCAAAAAAGGTCTGAGAAAAGGTAAGGCCGGAGTAAAAGCCGGTTTACCTCCTAAAATTGCAGGTTTATTCATAATACTATCTCCTTTGTGCGTAATGCGTGATGCGTAATAGGTAATGAGTGGCAGGTGATGAGTGAACGGTATTCGGTAATAGGTGACCAGTAGTTAACTCATTACTTTTCACTTTTCACTTCTCACGCATTCTTCTAAAATACTCAATAGTAGCCATAAGTCCCTCTTCAATACCTATTGCAGGATTCCATCCCAGTATTTCTCTGGCACGGGTGATGTCCGGCCGCCTGACTTTAGGATCATCTACAGGAAGAGGCTTAAAAATCACTTTCCTATCACTATTCATTAACTCTAAAATTAGACGGGCAAAATCAATTACTGTTCTTTCTTCAGGATTACCTATATTAACAGGATTAATTTCTTTTGAAAGAAGTAAACTGTATATACCCTCAATAAGATCTTTAACATAACAGAAACTTCTTGTCTGTAATCCATCACCAAAAACCGTAAGGTCTTCTCCATCCAATACCTGATTTATAAATGTGGGAACAACTCTTCCATCAAAAGGACGCATCCTGGGTCCATAAGTATTAAATATACGAACAATCCTCGTATCTACACCATGATAGCGATGATAGGCCATAGTCATAGCTTCAGCAAATCTCTTGGCTTCATCATAAACCCCCCGGGGACCTACAGGATTAACATTTCCCCAGTATTCTTCCGATTGTGGATTGACAAGAGGATCGCCATATATTTCAGATGTAGAAGCAAGAAGAAAGGTTGCATTCTTTTCCTTGGCAAGACCTAAAGCCTTATGAGTGCCAAGGGAACCTACCTTAAGAGTCTGTATTGGAAAATTAAGATAATCAATAGGGCTTGCAGGAGAAGCAAAGTGAAGTATATAATCCAGTTTTCCTTCTACATAAATAAAATTAGTCACATCGTGTTTTATAAATTTAAATCTTTCCTGACCAAAAAGATGACTGATATTATTAAGGTTACCTGTAATCAGATTATCTATACATATAACCTCATATCCTTTTTCCAGAAAAAGTTCACACAGATGGGATCCTAAAAAACCTGCCCCCCCGGTAATAAGTATTCGTTTATCCATATTATTAGTTTCCTTTCTTGATAATTATACCGCTCCTTATTCGTGAAATATAAATCAATCCTTATTTTTCACTTTGCACCATTTAAATCCCTTTATTTCCATTCTTGCCATATACATCTTTAGAAAAAAGAACAACTCCAAAAGTCTTTAAAAATATCTTCATATCCAGTAATAATGAGTAATTATCTATATACTCTATATCAAGTTCTATTCTTTCAGCCCAGGAAAGAGTATTTCTGCCACTTACCTGGGCAAGTCCGGTTAACCCGGGTTTTATTTCTAACCTTCTCTTTTGTCTGGGAGTGTATTTATCAACCTGTGAAGGTACAGTAGGTCTGGGGCCTATAAAACTCATTTCTCCTTTTAATATATTTATAAATTGCGGAAATTCATCCAGACTGGTACGTCTTAATAAAGCACCGATAACTGTTATTCTGGGGTCTTTCTTCTCAATCTCAAGACCTGCTCCCAGATGTTCGGCACCTTCTACCATAGTTCTGAATTTATATATTATAAAGTCACGACCATCTTTACCAACTCTGGTCTGGGTAAAAAAAACAGGCCCCTGTGACTCAAGCTTTATTAAAATAGCAATAACCAGACTCACAGGACAAAAGGTTAAAATTGCTATTATTGAAATAAATATATCAAAGATCCTTTTTACGATCTTTTGAAGAAGTGTCATAATTATTGTCCAATAAAAACTTTAATACCGAATTATTCGGGTCTATTTCTAAAGCCTTTTGCCATAATTTCCTGGTTCTATTAATCTGTCCTTCATCTTCATAAATCTGTCCTAATTCAATAAAAGTCGGTATAAACTTCGGATTAAATTTCAGGGATAATTCTAAATAAGCTTTTGCTTTTTTATAGTTTTTTTCTTTAGAATTACATAGGCCAATCAAATAGTAAAGTTCAGAAATATCATCAAGCTGACTTTTTGTTATTTCTTCGCCATAAATAACTTCAAATAAAAGACGGTTCAATCTTTTCTTCTGACTTAAAGATAAATTCTCCTGACCCATATCTAAAAGTGTTTTTATTTCCACAGGAAGATTAATATTTCCAAAGATATTTTTATCATAAAGATTCTTCTCTAAAAAAATCTTATTTATATTATTTATAAGACTTGATTTAAATTCGTCATCAGAGTTATGTTCCACGTCCCAGGATTCAAGAATTACTTTAGTATCCTGGTCAAGAAAGTTCCATAGTTTTTGTGTAAAAGGAGATTTATGTTCTTTTAACAAAGTCACTAAATGTGTCCAGTTTAAAATTTCATTACTATTAAGTGAAGAATGGGCACTAATAGACTCAAGTAAGTAAAACTCTGCCTTCTTATAATTTTCTTCTGACAAATATGCCATACCTGTACCATAGTTCGCATCAAAACGACCAGGTTCTAGCTCTAATACCCTTGCATAGTATTTCTTAGCATCATCTATCTTTTTCATAGACATATAAAGTTCAGCCAGGCCGAAATTTGCAACTATTAATTGAGATCTGAAGCTTTCTTTTCGAAAAGACCATAATCTGTTTATATCTCTTAAATTTTTCATTACATTGGCACCTTTTAAATATATTTTCTCAGCATCAGCAGTGTTTTGTTTCAGGAGATAAATTTGAGCAAGAGTGCTATAAAACTGTGGATAATTCACAGGATCATTTACTATAGCTATCTTAAATTGTTCTCTAGCTTTATGGAGAAATTCTTTTTTCCCTGAATAATATTTTTCAATATAATAATGGCCAAGATCACAATGATAAGCTGCCTTATAAGAATCTAAAAAGACTGCTTTTTCAAGTTCCATAATTGCATAATCTAAATACTCAGTCTTCTTCTTGGAAAGTTTATATAAACTAAATAATACTCTTCCTCTATCCCTATGATACTCTGGATTCAAAGGATCCCATTTTATAGCTTCTTCCAGACAGAAAAGAACATTAATAGAATCTCCCTGTTCCTGAAACAATCTGGCCTTATCCTGAGCTATTTCTCCTTTCCAAAAACACAGATATAACAAAAGGGTAAGAAATAAAATCAATCCTGTTATTATCCTGGCTACCAGAGAAAAAATGCTACTCCACCCCGGTAGAGTAAACCTTTTTGAAGGTAAGATCGAAGAGATAAAAATAAAAAACATTCCTATTTCAATCCAGAATAATTGAGGAATAGCAGGAAAATTCCAGTCTACATCCAAAAAGGAGTGTATCATAGAACCCAGAATACCACAAAAAAGTCCTACAGAGCGTATATAATAGCCTCTATCAGAATATGTTAATATCTCCTTAATTTCATTTTCTGTAAATTCAAACTTTGTCAATTCTTCTATAAATTCTTCACTACTAAATTGTCTATCAGACAGGGCCTTTAACGTCATGAGCTTTTCCTTACATAATATTTTTATTCTTACCAACTGGTTAAGGGCCACATCATCGACTTCAAAACAACTTAATTTTCCCCTAAAGATTAATCTAAAGCCCCAGAAAAGAACAGTAAATATAATTAACATAAAAAAAATAAAACCAATTATACCGGTTTCAGCAGCCATTTGAGCATAATAATTATGGGTATAATGAGAAAAATATAAGACATTCTTCTGAAAACGTGGATAAACGCGACCAAAATTACCCAGACCTATTCCCATAACAGGATTATTTAGTGATATTTTAACAGCACCTTCCCAGAATTGAAATCTGGCCATTACAGATGAATGCTCTAAATCCACTATGGTAGTCGCCCTTTGAACCACTGATTGCATAGGATTATCCTTACTGATATTAGGGAAAAAATAAACAAACATAATAGCACTTATAAGATAAAAAACTAATCTAAAAAAGACCTTTCCAATTTCTTGTTTTCGTAAAGCCCATAAAAATACTATAAACACTACTATCAGACTGAGCCAGCCGCCACGGGAGTGAGTCATAAAAAGACAACTTAACAATATAACACTTAAAACCATAGAAAAAACCTTTGGAAGAAAAGACAGGTTTTCATTTGAAAGACTTATGGCAAGTGGAATAAGAATAATTAAGTAACCCGCGAAAGCATCACTTTGATAAAAAGTCGAATATATCCTGACGTTAAGTCCCCCTGAAATCACTAAAAAGACAATTCCTGCAAAAGCAACTACTCCACCGGCAGTAACAATAACTACTATTAAGGAATTCAACAGTCTTTTATCTACAAATATGCCTAATATCCAGGCTAAAACCATATAATCTACCAGTCTTACAAGTTCCTCTATACTGGGTCTCAAACAAATAGAATAACTGGTTGATAAAAACATCCAGAAAATAAATAATAATATAAAAGGGGATAGATAAGGCGATTTTTTAGTCTTTTCCAAAAAAAATACCAGAAGAAATAATATAAATACAAACAAATGAATCAGGGTGGCCGCTCTCATATGACGCCCTCCCCAGTCCAGTGGCGCATATAACAATATAATACTGATAACTATAAATAAAGGTACTCTCCATCTAATAATCAGAATGCACCCTGCTTTCTACTCAATTATCAGCCAGAAGGTAGGAAAACTCAGATTCGCGGAGAGTTTTTATAAGCTCCTTCTCATTTCTATCAATAACAATTTTGAGAGCACCAAAATTACTACCACTTCCACCATTTACAATAAGAAGTAAATCTTTGGCTATCATCTTGATAAATATCAAACCCTGTAGATATTCACTGACCCAGAATTCCATAGATTTCCATGTTTTCACCATAGAAACTCCATCAGAAACTAAATAGCCAAACTTATCACTTTCAAAACTATGAGGAGTAGAACGCTTAACAATTAAACCATCTATATTGACCAGTAAAACTTCTGCCACCATTTTATTGGAAGCAAAATCCTGAAGATTGGGAACAAAAAGTTCACCTAATTTTTGAAGTGTATCTTCATTCAGTCTCTTCTCTTCTTCTTTCCTGAGACGTTCTTCTTCTTTCCTGAGACGTTCTTCTTCTTCCTGCCTGAGACGTTCTTCTTCTTCTTTCTTCAATCTTTCTTCTTCTTCTTTCCTGAGACGTTCTTCTTCTTCCTGCCTGAGACGTTCTTCTTCTTCTTTCCTGAGACGTTCTTCTTCTTCCTGCCTGAGACGTTCTTCTTCTTCTTTCCTGAGACGTTCTTCTTCTTCTTTCCTGAGACGTTCTTCTTCTTCTTTCCTGAGACGTTCTTCTTCTTCTTTCCTGAGACGTTCTTCTTCTTCTTTCCTCAATCTTTCTTCTTCTTCCTGCCTGAGACGTTCTTCTTCTTCTTTCCTCAATCTTTCTTCTTCTTCCTGCCTGATTTTCTCTAATTCCTGTTCCTCAGTCTGTTTAACAAAAGAAATAATTTCTTCTATATCACTCTTACGCTTCAGACACATTTGAATGTCAAATTCCAAA
>Ga0302240_1001041_pt1 | contig 23812 bp, 14 predicted proteins | sample AAG_UR_His_MG_FD_193538 | JGI IMG/M metagenome (GOLD analysis project Ga0302240, IMG submission 193538) | Enriched activated sludge microbial communities from anaerobic digester in WTTP, New Holstein, Wisconsin, United States - AAG_UR_His | ecosystem: Engineered > Bioreactor > Anaerobic >... | reverse complement strand
GCGACAAATACTTTTTTTGCACCGGCTTCTTTCAGCAGTTTGGCGCATACGTTTGCCGTTGCGCATGTTGTCGCCACATCATCTATGAGAAGAATGTTTTTCCCTTTCAAGATATCCTGATATTTTTTATTTATTGAAAAAGAATTTTTAAGATTTTCATTTCTGTCATTTCTGTTCAGCCCGAACTGCGGCTTCGTATATGATTTTCTAACTATAATTTTTTCGTTTAAAGGTTTGTTGATTTGAACTGCCAGTTCTTTTACAAGAAGCGATGTTTGGTTATATCCTCTTAAAAACTTTTTAATAAAATGTAAAGGAACCGGAATTATAATATCAGTTTGTTTGTCCCAGTTTTCTTTCAATATCAAATCGGCTACGGGGCGGGCCAAATCTTTTGCAAGAAAAAGACGCTGCGAATATTTAAATTTATGAATAAGTTTTTTAATATTGTCTTTGTAAATATAAGGCGTTTTTAATAAATTAAAATATATTTTTGAATGTTTGCAGTCGTAACAATGTTCGCCGCCGTCTTTTAGAGGCATTGAGCAAACCGCGCATTTTAATCCGTTGTTTTCAGGAAATGTTTTTAAACATTGCGCGCATACATTGTCTGCGGCAGATACCGGCATGTTTTTTCCGCAGCATGAACATGTTCTCGGGAAAATAATATAACAGATTAAATTTAATAATTTTTTTAATAAATTCATTTTATATTTAAAACTGTATAGTCAGCCTGCTTCCAAATTCGATAACCGTATAGTTATTATCAGGAGTATAAGTATATAAATATCTTGAAAGCCCTGCTATAAGAGCGCATCTGAAATTATTTGATATTTCATAATCGGCGTTTACCTTAAATCCGAAATTTTGCAGATTATTGCTCTGTATGTTGACTCCGGAACTCTGTGTTTTATAAAAAACGTTTGAATCAAATATAAGCCTGTTTTTTAAAGGAATTACTCCGAATATAGGCAGTTTTATACCTGAAGGAAAAATAAGATCTGAGTTTACCTGTCCGGTTATTGAATTTGTAAGAATTTGAGTTGAAAGTTTTCCGGTTGAATTCCTAGCCCATTCTTGCGAGTTTTCGTATTTCAGACTCATTCTCCACTGTTTTATATTTATTCCGCTTTGCACAAGCCATGAAAAAATCTGCCCTTCGCTTATAGGTACATTTTTTGCTATATCGCTTTCGTTTGAATTTGTGTTTGACGCTCCGAAAAGAAGGTCAAGTCTTTTAAGGAGTTTAAATCTGTAATCGCCTCCGTAAGTTATACTTTCTCCGTAAGAAACAGCTTTTTCAACGACAGTTTTTTTATTATGCCTGATATTTAACTGCGTATCGCTCATCCAGCTGAATTCAAATAAATTTTCAAATTTATTCATTCCGATGAGAATATCAGGCCATATTCTTGTATAAGAATCTTTAAATGTTCCGGTTATGTATGATTCTTCCTGGCCTTCTGTGAAAGTAAAATTTAACGTCATTGTTTTTATAGGCATAAGTTTGCCCTGCAGATTAAAAGTGTCAAAAGGACTGTATCTTCCTATAACTCTCCTGTCGTCTCTTTTAACGACAGATTTGACTATATAGGACGTTGTTGAAGAAGTTATATCGCTTATGTCTTTGAGCAGATTATCTCTTACCCATAATTTATCAAATCCTATTGAATAGAATCCTTTTTCAATATTTGAATAGGCGTCCGAATCCTGCATTCTGTAAGAAGTCGTAAAAGACAGCGATTTTAAACAGTTAAGATTTACGACGTCTATAACCTGCAGATTCCAGGTAAGTTCCGTTGTTCCGAGTCTTTCGATGTATTTTGTTTGGCCGGGATATACAATGCTTGTTGTCTGCGTGCTGTAGGTTAAATCATAAGTTTCCTTTGTATTTATATGGTAAATAAGGCTCGGCTGAAACCATTTCGTCATCTGAAAATTTAAACTTGCTCCCACGTCCTGATTTAACGATTTGTCATAATAGATTTCATAGGCAAAATATTCTTTATTTTTTTCGTTTACTTTGCTCAAAATATAAGTCGGTGAAAAAGTAACGCTGTCAAAAAATTTAAAAGGCGTTTTAACGCCCCATGTTTCTGTTTTTTCAAGAGTTAAAAAATCTTTTATGTCCAAATATTTCTTCGCTGTGTCAAGATCAAGAAAAGAATCGGAATCGGTTATTGTGACCGACGGATACTTTTTATAAGCTGAATTTACGAGTCTGTAATCTCCGTTTAAATTTGTAGGCAGCAAATCGAATTCTATCGGGTTTGTATATGTAAGGTTTGCATAAATGCTTTCGGCGTCTTCAAGCCTTTTAATTTCCTGAGTATCCTTAAGAGCTCTTGCATATTGCAGGGAAACTCTCGGAAGGTCATTTCCGGCGGACAATACCGTTTCTGCTTTGCCGTTATATGTAATAACCGTTCCTTCGTCAAGCAATGATACTTTATCGGATTCGTTTGTCTGCGCAGAAGGAGTTATTATTCTTAATTTGGATACTGAAAGATTTAAAGGAAGAAGGTCTATCCCGCTTACATTTAATCCCTTAAAGCCCAGTGCCGCAGTGTCTTCAAGATAATCTCTGTTATAAGTGCCAGGCGCAAAAGACTGAAAATTTTTATCTATGCTTTTTCTGCTTAAAGAGAGATTTACCGGACCTATAAAATCAGTGCCGTTCCATCTTAAATTTGTATTTACCTTCCATGCGTTTCCGTCTTTAGTTTTTGCTCCCGTAACATGTATTTCATTAATCCAGATTTCACCAGAATCAGCCTGATTTGTTTTTATTCCGGTCTGCAGATATGCTACCTTGCTCAGAGAAGGATTACCAACTATTGTTATTGTGCCGCTGTCAGTGCTTATCCATTTTGAAGCTACGGCGCTGTATTCCTGTTTTATGGTAATAAGAGTCCATTTTCCTTTAAGACTGTCCGTAACCGGAAGAGAATACTGCAGATAATTATTGTCATCGGCTCCGGCTCTCATTATTATTTCGCTGGGAGTTGCGGCAGTTGTCGAAGATACAAAAACAAAAAATTTAAAATTGTCATAAAGAGAAATATCGATTCCGTTTCCGTAATAAGTTGTTTTTGCATAAAATTCGTCATTTGCCGAATATGAATTATAAAGCATTCTCAATGATTGTTCATCTATTACGACATTGCCGCTCAACTCATAAAGGTTTCTGTAGTCAGGATTGCTTAAAAGAGAAATATAATTAGGATCATCTCTGCCTATTGACGAAGTTTTAAGTTCACTCAGGGCGTTTGATTTGCTTTCTTTCCATTTATTGCCTATTATCGAAATTTTTCCTATTGTAATTGTTCCTGCATCTCCTGCGGTATTTGACAGCGTCAGCCTTGCAACTTTAATGCTTCTCCATTTATCCTGATCCGCTTCTGTTACTATATCAAGAGGTATTTGTATTTTCTTCCAGCCGGTCCAGTCCACAGTGACTGCAAAACTGCTGACGTTGAGTTCGTATCTGTCCAGAATATTGTTGCCGTTTAAATCTTCCGTATCTATTTTGCCGTTATGCGGCCCTATTTTTGAAATTCCCTGAGACGAGTCAAAATTGTAAAAGTCGCGTCCGACATCTTCCCATGCAGTTAAAAGCCCGTCGCCGTCTTTGTCTTCTGTATGGGGACCTGTTTTTATGCTGCCGTCTTCAAGAACCTGTCCGTACATTCCGTCTGTGTCTTCGCTTATTGAAGTTGCGTAATCAAGACGAAGAGTAGTGTTTTTGCCGTCTCCTTTTACCCACATTTCAACATAAAGTTTATTTGAAAAATCATTGCCTGCCGTATTTATTATCTGAACTATGGAGGCCGTAGGACGGCTTAAAAGATTGTACGATATATCCATAACCTGCTGTTTTTCTCCGGAAATAATTTCAAGGTTGGGATCGATTTCTCTTTTCTCAATATCGTATGTTTTTAACGCGATGGAATTTGTATTGTAGCGCGTTCCGTCCGGAGTTGCGGCATAAAACCATGAGTCGTATATCATTGAAAGAGCGCTTTCCTGTTTTGCGCCCTCCATAGACTCAATAATCGCTTTTCCTGTAGTATTTGCCTGATATTTGCTTATTGCATATTCAGCTCCGGCTGATATTGAAAGGTCATCCGTAATTTTTATATCGTTTATTTTAGTATCAACTTCTCCTATTAAAGAACTTGAAGGAGTATTGTACAAATCAGGAACAATGGTATCTTTTGCCGAAAATTCGTATATAAAACTGCCTCCCAATGAAAGTTTGTTAAAATCATACTGGCTTCTAAAACCTACCAAAGTGGCGCCGCTTGCGCTTGAGCCGAGAGGGGAATAATCATATGAAACATCTATTACTGAATTTTCTGTTATAAGGCTTTCTTTTAAAATTGTAAGGATGCCGAGGTCATAATCTATAAAATAATCTTCATTTATTTTAAGAGTCGCTCCGTCTATTATTACTTTTTCAGACATCGGAACTATCCCGGTTCTCAGAGTGAATATTTTTACTTTATATCTGTATTCTGTAACAAAATTATATAAATGCGTGCCTGAAGTATACAAACTGTCGTGCAGAGGCAATGTATTATCCGGATTTTTTGGCTCAACGGGCGCAAGGCTGAAAATACCGTTTTCAAAATCTACGGTTATATTGTTTGTGCCGTTAGGAATATTCGGATATTGAGGAACAGGTTTATTGCCCGGATTTATTCTTGAAGGAATATTATTGTTTAAATCTTTTATCTGAAGAATAAAATTACCTCTTCCGTCATCTCTTGTAATCTGGTAGTTGCCGAGGCTGTAATACGTAAAAAGCTCGGTCGTCATCATATCGGTGCTTCTTGTGTTGTTTGTATCTTTGATTATCTGCGGGTTTCCGCCTGTAGTATCTGAAAGCCATGTGCCGTCGGAATACTGATAATCTATTGCTATTATATATTGAGCCGATAAAACATTTTTAAAGGCCAAAACGCCTGTATTATAATCAAGAGTATAATCCTGTCCTGCCGTCATCTGGACAAAATTTCCTCTGTACTCAAATACAGAGGAAGGATTTCTCATTGATTTAAGAACTGTATTGGTTGATATGACAATATAATCCGACGCCTGTACTTTTGTTTTATCTATATATACTTTTAAGGTGTTTTGCCTTATTGTTTTCGGATTATTCGGATCCTGTATTACGGAATAATATTTATATCTGATATAGGAAGTATCCGCAATTACTAATTTTTCAAGTTTGGTGTTTCCTTTAAACTGTTTGCTTTCAGAATAACCTTTTGTTTTTGAAAAAAAAGTTCTTGTCGTAAGACCTTTATATTTTGTATCGAGTTTTACGCCGAAAAGTTCTTTTGAATATGCGGTAAATTCCGTGCTCGGCAGAGAAACTGTAATATCTCCGAAAGCGGCCTCCTGCACAAATTCTTCAGGATGCCCCTTATAAACTATTGAAATATCTTTTTTGTCGCTGTATGTGTCATCATAATCAATATTAAGAGTCAATCTGTCACTTACCGTTCCCTTAATTTTCATCTGCAGTTCCTGATCCATTGAAAAAGACGATAAATCAGCTCTTTTACCCGATTCGGGTTTATCGTAAATCGTGGAGGTATATGTAACACCTATTAATTTACGTCCGGTTAAAAGCAATTTTGAATCCATAGGGAGAGTCGTGTAATATTCTGAAGAAAGTATTGATGCTTTTGGCTTTTCAATATCTTTCTCTTTTCTTTTTGCAGTTGAAGAACTTGTTGAAATTGCGTTAAGGATCTGTTTTCCCGAAAGCCCCTGCGCAGTGACAGTCGGAACATTTACGGCATAAGAAGCCGTGCTTGTTGATTCTATGATGGCGCCTGACTGGTAATAAGTGCCGACATCATCCATATTTTTATCATTTACCGACATCGGAACTGATTTATCCAAAGAGATTTTTTTTTGATCCGTATCTTCTACAATATCCGGCTGGCTGACATCTGCGGTATCAATGGACACGTCTTCACTTGAAAATATTACATCATCCGTTGATACCGTAACCGTATCTGCGGCGTAGAGAAAGACGCTCAGCGGAATCAATAAAACAGATAATATGAAATAGATTTTTTTCATTACTGATTTCTTAGTCTCTTATAAATGCTTTGTATTTTATATCTTTCTGTTCAACATGCCATTTGTTGAAATTCCACCCTATTCCAGCCTGGGCCAGTTCCACTTCTTTGAACCTTTTGTGTATCGCTACGAGATTTTCCGGATAATATAAAAATATACACGGCGGATCGTCATGCATTATGTCTTGTATTCTGCCGTACATTTTTATTCTTTCACTTTTATCAAATGTTTCTCTGGCTTTAACAAGAAGCCTGTCAACTTCTTCATTTTTATATGACATGAAATTATATTGTCCTTTTTGAGTCTGTTCTGAATGCCATAGAGAATATTGGTCAGGATCTACGGCTGTAGACCATCCCAGAATAATAGCATCAAAATTTTTCTCGCTTATATATTGGTTTAAAAATGTGCTCCACTCCACTATCCTTATATTTACTTTCAAACCTATTTTTTTTAACTGTTCCTGAATAATTTGGGCCGATAATTCTCTTGCTTTAGTTCCCTGGTTGGTTATTATCGTTATTTCAAAAGGATTATTCATATACTTGAGTATTCCGTTTTCTCCCTTAGAAAAGCCTATTTCTTTTAAAAGGTTTACTGCTTTTTCTGGATTATATTCGTAAGGCCGTATTTGTTTATATGCCCATGATTGCGGCGGAAAAATACCGGTTGCTTCTTTAGCCATTCCTGAAAAAATGCCTTCTATTATGTCTTTTTTATCTATGGCGTAGTTCATTGCCTGTCTGAATTTTTTATTATTAAAAGGCTCTTTTAAAAGATTAAATCCCAAAAAAGTAAAACTGAAAGCCGGATATCTGTATTTATCGTATTTTTTAAAAAAAGAATCATATGCGTTCCATTGGTCAGGCGTAAGAGATATCTGGTCTATCGTTTCATTTCTAAGTTCAAGAAACTGCACTGACTGATCCGGAATTATTCTGAATAAACAAGCTTCAATCAAAGGTTTTCCTTCATAGTAATCCGGATTTGCCGTCAAAAGAATTTTTTGGTCAGTTTCCCATTTTTTAAAAACATAGGGACCTGTACCGACAGGTTCACGGTTGTATTTTGACGTATTTATATCTTCTTTTTCAAATATATGCTTTGGAATTATACCTATACACCAGCTTTCCAATATCGGTGCAAACGGATGTTCATATGTTACTGAAAAAGAATAATCATCTATGAGTTTAAATTTTTTTACTATCAGATAATCTGAAGAAAAAGGTGTTTTTGTATCCGGTGAAATGAGTTTTTTATATGTAAACTCGACATCTTTTGCCGTAAAAGGCGCTCCGTCATGCCATTTTATATTTTTTTTGATATTGAACAAGATAGTTAATCCGTTGTCTGTTATTTTAAAATTATCAGCCAGATCGCATATCAAATTAAGATTTTTATCGTATTTTAAAAGTCCGTTAAATATATAAGCGTTTATTTCGGCGGAAGCCGTATCTGACGCCAAAATAGGATTGAGATAAGAAGCATCTCCGTTTAGAGATGTTACAAAAACATCTCCGCAAGATTGCGAAACAGCAGTATTATTGTTTGAGCAGGAATAGGTAAAAATAAATAATATCGGCAGCAATAATATTTTTTTATTCAGTTTCAAATTCACTTTTTATTCCCGTCATAATCATATCCTTGAGACTGAATAAGTTTTTTATTTTTCTGAGTTATCTGATTGGGGTAAACATTTGCTATTTTTTGCGCCGTTTGAATCAATGCTCCGGAATCTCCGTCTATATGATTTCTGGCGGTATTCAGACTGTCTGACGCTTCCTGTACTTTTGCGCAGGCTTTTGAAAAATTGACAAGAAAATCGTTAAATCCTATTACCAGTTTGTTTGCATTTTCTTTTATGCTGTCAATTTCATCTGATTGTATTTTTAAATCCCACAGTTTTACTATCATATTTATGGTATTTATAAGAGATGAGGCCGAGACAATAGCCACTTTCTTCTTCCATGCTTTTACGGACAGATCCGGTTCTTCCTGACATGCAACCGTAAGAGCACTTTCAGGATTTACAAACATAAGCGTAAAATCTGGTTCAACAAATTCGCTGTTTTCCTGAAGTTTATCTGGATATTTTTTCCCGCTCAGGTCATCAACCGTATCTTTAATCTGTTTTATGTGTTTTCTTAAATATTCCTGTTTTTCTTTGGAATCGTTTTTATTAACATAATTCTGATAATCTACAAATATTGTTTTTGCGTCTACAATTATTGTATTCTGTGAAGGCTGGGGGAGTTTAATCATTATGTCAGTTCGTTTATTGTCTTTCTGCTGGGTTTGTATAAACAGATTTATTCCGACAATCAGCCCGGAATTTTTTAATATGTTTATAAGCGTTTCTTCACCCCAGAAACCTCTTACGACAGATTCTCCTTTTATAGCGTTTGCTAGCTGCTGGGCTCCCTGGCTTATATCGTTTGTTTTTAAAACGAGAGCTTCAAGCTTTTCTTTCAACGCGCCTTCTCTTGTCGCGTCCTGCCTGATAAAATCTTCAACCTGTTTTTTAAAGCCTTCAAGATTTGATTGCACCGGTTTTAATATATTGGCGATTGATTCTTCATTTGATGTTTTAATTTTTTGACGGCTTTCGTCAATAATTTTATTAGCCAGATTTTCAAATTTGATTTTATTTTGTTCATGCAGCTCGGTTATATCATTTTTATATTTCTCAAGCTGTTCTTTTTCGATTATAAGCTGTTTATTTGCTATTTCGAGTTCTTTATTTGAAGCCGCAAGCAAATCAATTTTCAATTCTTTATCTTTGAGAATCTGATCTTTTTTTATTGCTTCATTTTTTATAAAAGCCAAATCGCCTCTTTTTGAAGATATAAAAAATCCAAGAAAAACACCTATGATGGTAAATACGGCCGTTATTATAAATTCCATTAGCTAATCCAAGTTTTTCCAATAATCTTTGCCGCGTTTAAGCATATCTGCGCTTGCTCCGTCTTTTGAGAGATGCTGTTTATATTCGCTACCCATTTCATTCATTACTTTTTTGTAATTTTCACCTGAATAAATAGACTCATTATAGTCCTTTATAAGAGGCAGGCCATTAAACCATTTTTTGAAAGAAACCCATTCAGCTTTTATTCTTGTATTTGCGGCAACAACTTTTTCATTTTGCCAAAAACCGTTGTACCAGTCTTTCAGTTTTTTGAAGCTTTGATCTTCAGCATATGACATTGAAGAAAAAACCAATAAAGCAGTACAGATAAACAGCAATCTTTTCATTGTAAATCTCCGTTATTTTTAATTTTCTGAACTTCCATTCTAAAACCAGAGTCTATATTAAAGCCTTTTTTTAATGATTTTTCCATATCATCTGCGGCATTTTTATAATTTTTAAGCATCATTTGGGCTGCAGAGCGCTTGAAATAGTATTCTCCGTTGTCCTTTGTTGCAAGTATTGCAAGGGTATAATAAATAACAGCCAGTTTATAATCCTGCCTTATTGCTGAGATATTTCCCAAAAAAAAGTAAGCCGTATGATTTTTAGGATGCTCAAGAATTGTCAATTTAAAAATATTTTCAGCTGTCTGATAATAATTGTTCTGAAAATATATTCTGCCTGTATAATTTGCTATTTCAAGCGAATTTTTTAAACCGATATTCTCAATGCCTATTGAAGCAGTTTGCTCAAACTTTTGGAAATCATTCATTTTTTCATATAAAAACATAAGAAAAAGATAGTACTGTTCTTTTTTGGGATTTAACATTATTGCTTTATTTAAATATCCGATTATTTTTGCAGTATCTTGTCCGGATTTAAAATATAAAGATGCCAGCGTTGCATAAAGCAAATCAAGATTATAATTTTGTTTATAAGTTTCTTTTGTTCTCTCAAGAAGTCTTATCGCTTTTGCGGTATGGCCTTCATCATTAAGAATAAGAGAAAAATTTATTAAGGCACTGATATAATCCGGAGAATCTGACGGTATTTGCATATAACCTTTTTTTGCCTCTGCATATCGTTTTTCAATGTGGGCAATATGGGCCATATTAAAAACGGCATAAGTTGAGTTTTTAAAAATTGAAAGCGCTTTTTTGAAATCAAGTTCAGCCTCTTTCAGTTTATTTTCGGATTTCAACTCTATTCCGCGTATAACATAGGCATGATGCGCGGTTTGCGGATATTTTTCAATGGCATCGGTAACGATAGTTTTTGTATCATGCCATATCATAGACCTGCTATAAGAAAGGCAGCCGAGAATAATTATTACGGCAATGCCTGAAAACAAAAACAGTTTTTTTCTTGAGACCTTGGAATAGATAAAAAATGCAACTTCGGCAAAAATATAAAATAAGCCTATAATCGGAATATAAGAGTATCTGTCTGCAACAGGAGCAACTCCGGTCGGCATAACTCCGCTTGACGGAAGAATCGTAATTATAAAAAACATAAAACCAAAAAATATTCTTCTGTTTAATTTTAGGGACAAAAAGGCAAACAAAAACAAAATATATAAAACTGCAGGAGCATACAGTATGTGTAAAGGAGGCAAAGTATACGGATTATAAAAAAGTGGATACAAACATGAAAGATTTACGGGAAGCAGTGTCTTATAAATATAAAATAAAATATTATAATGGGCATTTAAAATATTTATAGTTTTTGTATACGGCGTCAGAAGATTTTTTTCAGCCGGACTGTAATAACCGTATACGGTTACCAAAACAAATATGGCAGCTATCAGTACGAACGGAATATATTTTTTTATTTTATTGAATTTAAAAATATTTCTGTAATAATCAATTAACACAAATATGACCGGAAGCGTTACGGCCATAGGTTTTGACATGCATGACAATACAAAAAACAGCAACGCGCCAAAATACATTTTGATTTTTGCGGTTGATTCGTTTATATTTACATAACATAATATTGAAAGAAGATAAAACAGAGAGTACAACAAATCCTTTCTTGAAGAAATCCACACAACAGTTTCAACATGTAAAGGATGTACGGCAAAAAGGATGGCAACAATGTATGAAACAGCGAAATTTTCCGTTATTTTGCGTAATATAAAAAAGAGAATAAAAGTATTGAGTAAATGAATAACCAGATTTGTGAGATGGTAAAAAAACGGATCATAATTAATAAAAAAATATTCTACTGCATAAGAAAGAGTCACTATAGGATGATACAGTCTGTAATGATAGTGAGTAAAAATATTTTTTATATTTTCAAGAGACAAACTTGTAACATAATTATTATTAGTAAGCATTGCAGTATCGTCAAGGTTTAAAAAACCGGCCGACAATGCAGGGTAAAACGACAATATTGCCGCATATGCAAGAATTATAAATAAAAAAAGATTGTTTTTTTGAATCATATAAAGTTCTTAAATGCTTATGCAACGCCTCATATTCTACTATATTAGGTATTTAACTGCAAAAATATTCTGATGACATTATTCAGTTATTTATGTATAATTTGTATATGGATTTTAAAGAAAAGTTACAAACAAAAGAATTTATTATAACGGCTGAATTATTCCCTCCGAAAGGCACGGACATATCTGCATTTCTTTCTAAAGCCGATATTCTAAAAAAAGCTGTTGATGCCATAAATGTGACCGATAACCAAAGAGCTTCAATGCGAGTCGGTTCTATGGCAATGTGCAGGCTGCTTAAAGAGAAGGGAATTGAAACAATTCTTCAGATGACATGCAGAGACAGAAACAGAATTGCTTTGCAGTCGGATTTGCTCAGCGCAAGCGTTCTTGGAATAAATAATGTTCTTGTTTTAAGCGGTGATCATCCAAATGTCGGAGAATATGCCGGAACAAAAACCGTCTATGATTTTGACACAATACAGCTTATAAAAACTGCAAGACTGCTTGAAACCGGCATTGATTTTGCAGGCAAAAAATTAAACGGAAGTCCAAAGTTCTGTTTAGGAGCTGTTGCAAATCCTACGGCAACTCCGATTGAACTTCAGATTCTGATGCTTGAGAAAAAAATTGAAGCAGGAATAGAATTTGCCCAGACTCAAACTGTTTTTGACGTTGCCCAATATAGAGATTTTTATGAAAAAACCAGAAATTTCAAAATACGTATTCTTCCGGGCGTAAGCGTAATAAAATCCGTCAAATTTATGGATTTTTTAAAAAAACTGCCTGGCGTCAATATTCCTGAAGAAATACAAAAAAGAATACTTGCCGCACAAGATCCGTTTGAAGAAGGCTTAAACATCTGCGCTGAAACTGTAAAACAGTTAAAGAAATTTGCTCCAGGCATTCATATAATGGCAATAGGCATAGAGGAATATATCCCTGAAATATTAAAAAGAGCAGAAATATTATGAAAAAAATATTTTTGTCGTTAACGATAATATCGGTATTTGCATCTTTTGTGTTTGCCGGAGGTGCCGGCACGACTGTTTTTCAGGTTTTAAATATGCCGCTTACTGCTTATGACTCTTCTCTTGCCGATATAAGTATGCTAAAACATCAAAATCCCGCAAACGTTCCTTATAATCCTTATTCTTTCGGATTTACGCAGGTTTTTAATATAGCGCAGACAAAGTACAGCGCCGCTTACGCCGATGTCCCTTTGACTAGAAATTCGGGATTGGGGATTTCTTTTCTGTATTTTGATTACGGCAGTATGCCCAGAACATACAGCGATGGTTCCGGCGGTTATACGGAAAACGGTACTTTTGGAGCAAATGATAAATTAGTTTCTTTGGCTTACGGATTGAAATTGAACAAAAAAATTTCGGCAGGAATTGCTGTAAAATACATAAAACAAGATATAGATGATGTCTCGTATTCGGGTTTTGCCGGTTCAGTTAATACTTTATGGGTCGCAGGCAAAAATACTTTTGTCGGCGCCGGAATAAATGACATAGGACCCAAAATAAAAGAATACAATCTGCCGTCGGACGGATATATAGGCATTTCACAAAGTGTTTCTTCAAAAACATCTTTAAGCGCTCAGTTTGATGCTTATTACAATGATGATGCTTACGATATCAAACTTGCCGCTGAAACAGGCGTTGAATTCCTTATGTTAAGATTCGGATATGATTTGCCTCTGAAAAAACAGTCATTTTTTGATACCAATACAAATTCATTGAATAATTTTACTTTCGGCATAGGGCTTGATTTTAAAGCTCTGTCCGTTGATTATGCATGGCTGCCAAAAGGAGATTTGGGAAGCACTCATATGTTTTCGCTTCTTATAAGGATTTAATAAAATGTTTACAATTAAAAAAATTATTATTATTTTAATTTTAATAACCATATCACGGTATGTTTTTGCCGTTCCGGCATATAAGAATATAATAGAACTGACTCAGCCTGACGGGACAATAATAAAAACGAGACTTTCGGGAGATGAATTTTATCACAAGTATGAAGATACTGAAGGCTACACGATAATTAAAAATAATTCAGGGTCATGGGTTTATGCTCAGAAAAATTCTGCCGGCGGACTTGAACCGTCGCAATACCATGTCGGAAAAATTTCTCCCTTATCGCTAAATATAAAAAAATCTTTAAGAGATGATATTATATTTTCAAAATCGCTTATAAAATCGGCTTCTCTGAAGAAAAGTATGTCATCAAAAATACTAAAATCTGCAACTTCGTATAAAGCACCCGTAACAGGGGCAAAAGCCAATCTCGTAATTCTTGCAAATTTCAGCGATAAATCATTTACAATTTCTCAAAGCAGTTTTGACTCTTTATTTAACGGAACAAATTATACAACAGACGGCGCAAAAGGATCAGTTAAAGAGTTTTACAATGAAGTTTCTTACGGTAAATTTACTTTTAATTCTGTTATTACGACAACAGTCACTCTGCCGAACGGATACGCTTACTACGGTCAAAATGATATGTGGGGAAATGATATGCGTCCGCAGCAAATGATATATGATGCTCTTGTCCAGCTTAATAACACAGGTTTTGATTTCAGCCAGGTTGACTTAGACAATGACGGTGAAATAGATTCTTTGGTCGTTATTCATGCCGGATGCGGAGAAGAAGCCGGAGCTCCTGACAACACTATATGGTCTCACAGATGGAATTTGACAACTACTTTCACTACGCATGACGGCAAAACAGTTTATGACTATACAACCGTTCCCGAAAAAAGGGGTAGCAGTGATTCCTATAATTATATAACCAGAATAGGCGTAATATGCCATGAGTTAATGCACATATTAAATATCCCTGACCTGTACGACACGACATATTCCAGTTCCGGACTTGGAGATTTCTGTCTTATGGCCTCCGGCTCATGGAACGGAACATCTGGGGAACGCCCTGCCCATCCCTGCGCATGGATTAAATATCAATTGGGCTGGATAACGCCGCAAACTCCTTCGACCGGCATAAACACAATAGGTTTATCTGCAACATCTGACACCGCTTTTTATAAATTTACAGGGACCGATTTTGATTCCAGAGAATATTTTCTTATGGAAAACAGGCAATCAACCGGTTTTGATATAGGTCTTCCAGGCACGCAGCGAGGTCTTTTGATTTATCATATAGACGAAAGAAAATTAAATAACGGAGATAATGACGACAGCTCTCATTATCTTGTTGATATTGAAGAAGCCGACGGAACTTCAGACTGGACTCAGGATGATCTGGCAGTATCTGCATATCAGTCAGGGGCGGATTCTGACTATTTCAGAAGTAATACCGTAACTGTTTTTAACGATGACTGTTCCTCATCTCCAAATTCAAAGAGTTATACGGCTCAATTATCCGGAATAAAAATTTCTCAAATTTCTGCAACATCGCCCCTTATGTCTTTTTCATTCGGGCAGGATGCGGTAATTACTGAAAATCTTTCAAAAGTTATATGCTTTCCTAATCCAGCAAGAGACGGATATGTTACTATTACAAATCTGCCGGTATCTGGCGACAAACTCGATATGAGCATTTATACCATAACGGGACGTTTGATAATAAGCTATTCGATAAATGATACATCTTTTGACGGAGAAGGAAACAGGTATCTTACTTGGAACTGCAAGAATAATGCCGGAGATAATGTAGCTCCGGGTATTTATTTAGTTTTAATAAAAACATCCTCGGACAAAACCACAAAAAAAATTGCAGTTATCCGCTGAAAATAAACGCAAAATCGTTAAAAAAACAATGTTTAGCAATTTGACTTGGAAATGTTAAAGTAATATAATACATCTTCATATATTAAACTATTTTGGGGGAATAATGGCAGGCATAGTTTTAAAGAATGTATATAAGAGTTACGGCGATGTTAAAATCGTCAAAGATTTTAACCTTGAAATACCAGATAAAGAATTTTGTATTCTGGTCGGTCCTTCCGGATGCGGCAAAACTACAACGCTCAGAATGGTTGCAGGCCTTGAAGATATTACGGCCGGCGACATTTTTATAGACGGAGTGAGAGTCAATGATATTCCTCCGAAAAGCAGAGATATTGCGATGGTTTTTCAAAATTACGCGCTTTATCCTCATATGACAGTTTATGAAAATATGGGTTTTGCGCTAAAATTAAAAGGCTATGACAAAGCAGAAATAGAAAAAAGAGTTAAAGAAGCCGCAGATATTTTGGGAATAGGACATCTGCTTGACAGAAAACCTAAACAGTTAAGCGGCGGACAGAGACAAAGAGTTGCAGTTGGAAGAGCAATTGTAAGAAAACCTAAAGTTTTTTTATTTGATGAACCGCTTTCAAATCTTGACGCAAAACTCAGAGTACAGATGAGAGCAGAACTAAAAAAACTTCATGAAAGGCTGCAGAGCACGATGATATATGTTACGCATGACCAGACAGAAGCAATGACAATGGGCGATAAAATATGCGTTATGAAAGACGGAATCATACAGCAGGTTGCGGGACCTCTTGAATTATATAATCAGCCTGCAAATAAGTTTGTTGCGGGTTTCATAGGCAGTCCGCCAATGAATTTTTTTAATGTCGATGTTATCGTAAACGGCAATGATATTGTTCTTAAAGAAGGAACTTTTGATATAGTCGTGCCAGGATTTATAAAGGAAAAAGTTGCTCCGTATGTTAACCAGAAGATTGTTATGGGCGTAAGACCTGAAGATATATACGATAAATTGTTTGTAAGTCTTAACCATAAAGAAACAACGTCTTTCAGCGCAACTGTTGAAATCGTTGAGCCTTTGGGAAGTGAAATATATCTGCATTTTACGACGGGCAGAAATATAATGGTTGCGAAAGTTGACTCAAATAACAAGGCAAAACCAAATCAGATAATAGAATTTGTTTTTGACCTTAAAAAAATTCATTTGTTTGAGTCTGAATCAGGGAAAACAATAGTATAAGATGAATAAAGTATTGTTAGCGTTATTGCTTTGTTGTTCATCGGCATTTGTTTATGCGCAGGATAATGCCGTTATAAAAAATATTCTTTCACGAAAAAGCGTAAGACAATATACTGATAAAAATGTTGAACAGTCAAAAATAGACAACATTATAAGGTCAGGTATGGCGGCTCCAAGCGCCATGAATCTGCAGCCCTGGGAAATAGTCGTAGTAAAAGATAAAAAAATATTAAATGAAATAGCAAAGAAACATCCTTATGCCGCATTTACAAAAAATGCGGCATTTGCTGTTGTTGTATGCGGCAATTCAAAAATAAGCCCTGATTTTTGGGTTCAGGATTGCTGTGCCGTTACTGAGAATATTCTTCTTGCGGCAGAGGCTCAGGGACTGGGAGCCGTATGGTGCGCAGTTTATCCTGATAACGAAAGAATATCTGCAATAAAACAGATTTTAAGTCTTCCCGACGATATTATTCCTTTAAATGTTATTCCTGTCGGGTATCCGAAAGGTGAAAATTTACCTAAACAAAAATACAATCCGTCCAAAATTCATTTAAATTCATGGACTTTAAAAAAGTAGCCGTATGTAAAATCGGCAGGTAAATTATAAGGAGTTTATGTGGCTGATACCGGAATGAATTTATCGCTTTATTTAAATGATACTGCAAAATACGTAGATACAAATCTAATAAGCTTTTTGCCTAAAGACAACTCTATTATATCACAGGCCATGCGCTATTCCGTTATGGCCGGCGGTAAACGCCTGAGACCTGTTTTTGTAATTATCGGTGCAGAAATATTTGGTTTAAAAAAACAAAATGTTATCCCTGCCGCATGCGCGCTTGAATATATTCATACATATTCTCTTATACACGACGATCTTCCGTCCATGGATGACGATGACCTAAGAAGAGGCAAACCTACAAACCATAAAAAATTCGGAGAAGCAGCCGCAATACTTGCCGGAGACGCTCTTTTGACGGAATCGTTTAATTTAATGGCAAACGTCAGAGTTCCTGCCGACAGAATAGTAAAAGCCGTAAAAATTCTGTCTCTATATTCAGGCTATAAAGGAATGATTTTAGGTCAGGCGGAAGATACAATTGAATCAGGCAAATGGAATAAAAAAAATAAAGATTTATGCAGAAAGAAACTTGAAAGTATACATATAAACAAAACTTCGGCACTTATAAAAGCAAGTATTTTAACAGGCGCCGTTCTTGCAGGAGCAAAAGACTCTGATTTAAAACTTCTTGAAAAATACGCGCACAATATAGGACTTGCCTTTCAGATAGCCGATGATATACTTGACGTATATGCCGATAAAAAGCTTCTCGGTAAAAACGGAAGCGATAAAGATAACGGCAAACTTACTTATCTGTCGTTATACGGCAAAGAAAAATCAGAAGAAAAAGCAAAAAAACTTATAAAAGAAGCAAAAAAATCAATTTCAAAATTTAAAACAAGAAAAGAAATTCTTGAAAAACTTGCAGATTATATGATAGACAGAAAGTATTAGAGGATAAAATGGCGATTTTAGAAAAAATTGAAAAACCAAGCGATTTGAAAATAATAAAAAAAGAACTCCTGCCGCAGCTTGCGCAGGAAGTCAGAGATGAAATAATAAGAGTTGTTTCAAATAACGGCGGACATCTTGCATCAAGTCTGGGTGTAGTCGAGCTGACAATAGCGCTTCATTATTCTTTTAATCTGCCGGAAGATAAACTTATATGGGACGTCGGTCACCAGGCTTACGCTCATAAACTTCTTACGGGAAGAAGAGACCGTTTTGAAACTTTGAGACAGCTTGGCGGAATAAGCGGATTTCCGAAAATGTCGGAATCGGAATATGATGCTTTCGGAGCAGGACATTCTTCGGTCGCAATTTCAGCCGGACTAGGTTATGCTGCGGCAAGAGATTTAAATAATGAAAATTATAAAATTGTTTCAATAATAGGCGACGGCTCTATGACCGGGGGACTTGCTTCGGAAGGATTGCAGAATGCCGGTCATCTTGATAAAGATATGCTTGTTGTTCTTAACGACAACCAGATGTTTATTTCCGAAAGAGTCGGTGCTTTGGCCGGTTATCTTGCCAAACTTTTGACTGCCGGCACTTTTAAAAAACTGGAAGAGAGAGTCAAAAAATTCACTTCGAGAATAAAATTCTGGGGTTTCAGCGTAATGAAAATCGTAAACAGAGTTAAAGTTATGCTTTTTCCCGGTATGTTGTTTGAAGAAATGGGATTTGCATATTTTGGTCCTATAGACGGGCATAACATAAATTCTCTAATAGAAATATTGGGGAAAATCAAAGATTTGAACGGCCCCGTCTTGCTGCATGTGGTAACAAAAAAAGGAAAAGGTTATAAACCGGCTGAAGATGACCCTACAAAATTTCACGGAATAGGCCCTTTCAATCTTATAACCGGCGAAACTACAGGAAGTAAAAAAATAAGTTATACGGATGTATTTTCGGATGCCATTGTAAAACTGGCAAGAGAAGATGATAAAATAGTTGCAATAACCGCCGCTATGCCGGAAGGAACAGGCCTTTCAAAATTTGCTAAAGAATTTCCTAAAAGATTTTTTGACGTAGGAATAGCAGAATCACACGCGGTTACTTTTTCCGCAGGACTTGCCGCCGGCGGTTTAAAACCGATATGCGCTCTTTATTCTACTTTTATGCAGAGAAGCCTTGACAACATAATTCATGATGTAGCATTACAAAATCTCCCGGTTGTAATAATTTTAGACAGAGCCGGACTTGTAGGAGAAGACGGTGGAACTCATCACGGAGTGTTTGACTTATCATATCTTAAGTCGATTCCAAACCTTACAATAATGGCCCCTGCCAATGAATATGAATTACAGGATATGTTAAAAACATCATTATCATTAAAAGGACCGAGCGTTATAAGATATCCCAGAGGCGGGAGCGGACTGCAGGAGCTTAATTCTCAAAATGTTTTTGAAATTATTCCGTCAGGAAAAGCAAAACTTGAAAAAACCGGAAGCGATGTTTGTTTTGTGGCTATAGGAAATCCTGTAAGCGAATGCATAAAGGCCTCGCAAAATCTTGCGGCAAAAAACATAAAAGCCGCAGTGGTCAATATGCGATTTTTAAAACCTTTTGACGAAGCGATTCTAAAAAATATAATCAAAACTACCGAACTCATAATTACCGTTGAAGAAAACGCCTTGTCAGGCGGAATGGGGGAGTCTGTAAAATCCGTTCTGTCCGGAACGGATGCAAAAATATACAGCCTTGGACTTCCGGATTCTTTTGCCGAGCACGGAGCGCAAAATCTGCTAAGGGAAAAATACTGTCTTACTGCAAATAAACTTGAAGAATTTGTCTTGAAATTGTTGAAAAAAGAACAAAATCTCATATGAAGAAAAGACTTGATGTTTTGATGTTTGAGAATGGACTTGCCGAAACAAGATCAAAAGCCCAAAGTCTGATAATGGCCGGAAGCGTATATGTGGACGGACAACAGATAACAAAATCCGGTACTGCTTTCCCCGAAGACACAATAATTGAAGTTGAAAAACAAAATCCGTATGTTTCAAGAGGCGGATTAAAACTTGAATCAGTCATAGAACTTTTTAAAACAGATTTTAAAGATAAAATATGTGCTGATATAGGAGCATCGACAGGCGGTTTTACCGACTGTATGCTTCAGCACGGTGCAAAAAAAGTTTATGCCATTGATGTAGGAACAGCGCAGCTTCATTATAAACTCAGAAATGACAACCGGGTAATAAATATAGAAAACGCAAATTTCAGATATTTTGACAAATCGTTAATAAAAGACAGTATTGATATTGCGACTATTGACGTGTCTTTTATATCTCTTGATAAAATTCTTCCTAAAGCAGTTGAAATAATAAAACCTGACGGATTTATTATAGCAATGATCAAACCTCAGTTTGAATTAAATCCGGCGGAAGTGAAAAAAGGTGTTGTCCGTGATGAAAATCTCAGACTTAAAGCTATAAATAAAATTAAAAATTTTGCCTTGCAGACCGGCTTAACGATCAAACATGAGGCAGACTCAGCAGTTAAAGGCCCGAAAGGAAATATAGAGCATTTTGTATTGTTCGGCAGGCAGCCATGAAAATAACATGTGTTTATGTTTTAAGCCATTTAGATCCAAACGTTAACACAGAGGAATCAAAAGCAGATTCAGACCAACAAATAAGAGCTTCCGTTTTGCCTCTCGGCATTTCTTATATAGCGGCTGTATTAAAACAAGCCGGTCATGATGTTAAAATAATTCCTTTTTTTGAAACATCCGATTTCAATAAATTTTCCGAAGAAGTTAAAACCAGCGATCTTTTCTGTTTATCCGTGACTTCTTATGATTGCTGGAAACTGGCACAAAAACTGATATCAAAATTGAAACATTGTTTCACCGATAAAAAAATAATAGCCGGAGGAGTTTTTGTCACATTATCTCCTGAAGAAATTATTGAAAATAAAAATATAGACGCGGTATGTATAGGTGACGGAGAAAAAGCGCTTGTTGAATACGCCGACTGCTTAAAAAATAATATTTTTGACAAAAAAATAGACAATCTTTTTATCAAAAAACCGGACGGCACCGTATTAAAATGCGATAAAGTAAATTTTATTGAAGATCTAGACTCTCTGCCTTTTATAGACAGGCATATGTGGGATAAATGGATTTTTGACACGACACAGCATAAAGTTCTTGCCGAAAGAGGATGCCCTTACAGATGTGTTTTTTGCGCAAATAACAGACTTGCACATGTTTGTTCCGGCAATTATCTCAGATACAGAAATATTAATTCAATAACGGCTGAATTTGAGTATATACTTAAAGAATATCCTCAGACGGAATCTTTTATGCTTTATGCCGAAAATATAGCTTCCGATAACGAACGTTTTTTTAATTTATGCGTCGCGCTTAAAGAATTTAATTTGAAAACAGGCAAAAATATAAATTACACAATAATACTAAACGTTACAAAAACTTTTGTAAAAAACAGCAAAATATTTGACGCAATGAAAGAAGCAAATATAAAATGGGTTATGTTCGGGTTTGAATCGGCTTCAAAAGAGATAAGAAGTAAACTTAAAAGACCTTTATACGATAACAGAGATATTCTTAAATTCTGCAGACAGATGCAGAAAAGAAATATTCACACTACAGTTTATGCAATGTACTGTTATCCTTACGAAACAGCCGCAACATACAGTCAGACTGTAAAATGGCTTAAATTTTTTAAGTCTGACGCCATAGGCTGGTTTTGGATGGAACCGCAGAAAGGCACGGAACTTTATAACCGTTTTTTTGTAAAAAAAGAAGAAAAATACAATAAGAATTTATTTTCAAAAACTGCAGCCAAATGGCGATTTATAACTTTTAAATTCAGAGTATACACATATTATAAAAATCTTGTTGAAACCATGTTTTTATCCCTGGAACAATTCGGAATAGGCGAGAAATTATTTTCTTTCTGGCGAAAAATGAATATATCAAAAAGAAAAAAACTTGAAGAATACAGAAATGAGGCAAAAAAACAATTTGATCTTAAAAATTTCAAAACAGCCGTAAAATATTTAAATAAAATAGAATCTTTGGGCGATTCATGGATTTTTGCCGACAGAGCATTTGCAAATTTCAAGATCGGCAAAAAACAAGAAGCGTTAAAAGACATAAATGCCGCTTTAAAGCTTGAAAAAGATAATAAAGAGTATCTGAAATTAAAAAATGAAATTCTAAAATTTAAAGAAAATTAAAAATAAAATATGAAAATAATTTGTATCTACATATTCACCTATTTCGATTCTGATGTAAATGCCGAAGAATCCGTTTCGACATATCAAAAAATGAGAGCTTCAATGATTCCTTTGGGTATTTCATATATTGCAGCAACGCTCAAAGATACAGGCAATGAAACGATGATTATTCCTTTCAGCGATGAAACCAAATTGGATGATTTTATCACTGATATAGAAAATGCTGATTTATTTTGTATATCTCTTAATTATTACAATTGTATATCCATTGCCGAAAAACTTACCGATTTTTTAAAAAAAATAAATCCGAATAAAAAAATCATCGTTGGCGGATCTATCGCCACCTTATATCCCGATAAAATACTAAAAAATAAAAATATTGACGCATTGTGCCTTGGAGACGGTGAACGGGCAATTATTGATTATGTAACCGCCGTAAAGAACAATGAATTTAACAAAGAAATAGATAACATTTTTATACGACAAAATAATGACACAATCTTGAAATGTCAAAAAATAACTTTTGTCGAAGATATTGATTCCCTGCCATTTGTTGACAGGCATATGTGGGACAGGTGGATTTTTGATACAGCACAGCATAAAATTTTAATTGAAAGAGGCTGTCCGTACAAATGCGCTTATTGCGCAAATCACCAATTTGCCGGTATTTCTTCCGGCAATTATCTGAGATACAGAAATATAGATTCAATAATATCCGAATTGGAGTATGTACTTAAAGAATATCCTCATACGGAATCTTTTATGCTTTATGCCGAAAATATAGCTTCGGATAATGAACGCTTTTTTAATTTATGCGTCGCGCTTAAAGAATTTAATTTAAAAATAAACAAACAGATTAATTTCGCAATAATTTTAAATGTAACAAAAAAAATCGTAAAAGAAACAAAAATTTTTGATGCGATGAAAGAAGCCAATATAAAATGGGTTATGTTCGGGTTCGAATCGGCAGCTAAAGAAATAAGGAATAAACTTAACAGACCTATGTACGATAACATGGATATTCTAAAATTTTGCAGACAAATGCAGAATAGAAATATTCATATAACGATATATGCTATGTATTGTTATCCTTACGAAACAAATAAAACATATAAAGAAACAGTAAAATGGCTTAAATTTTTTAAACCCGATGACATAGGATATGCCACTATGCTGCTGGTTGAAGGTTCTGAGCTGTATAACCGTTTTTTTATCAGGAACGAAGAAAAATATAATGAGAACTTGTTTTTTAAAATTATTGCCGGTTGGCGTGTTAAAACGTTGAAATTAAGAGTTTACATAACATACAAGCCTTTTTTTGAAACTCTTTTTTGGTTTTTGAAACAATTTAGCTTAGGGGCCAAGTTTTTTTTTATTTGGCGATTTTATACTGACTTTAAAAAAAAGCAAATTGACGCCTACATACGCAAGTGTAAAATATATTTTGACAATGAAGATTTCAAAACAGCCGTAAAATATTTAAATAAAATAGAATCTTTGGGCGATTCATGGATTTTTGCCGACAGAGCATTTGCAAATTTTAAGCTCGGCAAAAAACAAGAAGCGTTAAAAGACATAAATACCGCTTTAAAGCTTGAAAAAGATAATAAAAATTATCATAATT
>Ga0302240_1001032_pt1 | contig 24042 bp, 16 predicted proteins | sample AAG_UR_His_MG_FD_193538 | JGI IMG/M metagenome (GOLD analysis project Ga0302240, IMG submission 193538) | Enriched activated sludge microbial communities from anaerobic digester in WTTP, New Holstein, Wisconsin, United States - AAG_UR_His | ecosystem: Engineered > Bioreactor > Anaerobic >... | reverse complement strand
GAATGGATTCTTGATTGTTTTCTTCAAAAGATGAATTTCGGAGAAATGAGAGATCCTGAGAAGAAAATGAAGCCCAATCATCGCAACCAACCGTGAGTGCAGTCGCTTCGGCGATTGCATTTGCAAGTTCTTCCTTATCTGCAGGCATCTCGTTTTTGCTGCGTCGATAAGACCAGTAGACATGTTCTATACCAGGGATTCTAGATGCCAACCTAACTGTGTCGCATGCAGTGTTGCCTCCTCCCACAACAAGTACATTTTTCGCTCCACTAAGAGGATCAAGTCCTTTTTCCATGCAAGAGCGGAGAAAATCGAGCGCATGCAAGACTCTTACACCATCGCCATCAAGTTTTAAATTGCGGGCATGGTATGCTCCATGAGCAATGACGATGGAATCGAATTCATCTCTTTTTAGGGCTTCACAAGCTTCTGTAGTAGAAATCTCAGTACCAAATCGAAACTCTACACCGAGTTTTTCTAGTCTATCGATATCCGATGCGATATCCTCCCGAGAAATTCTGAAAGAAGGAATGACCGTAGAAGGTACGCCGCCAGCAATAGGCAATTTTTCAAAAACAACAACTCTCTGTCCATGCTGAGCCAAATACCAAGCGCATGCCAGCCCTGCGGGCCCAGAGCCAATTATCGATGTCTTTCCAATCGCTTCTCCAGGCCATGCAGGTCGTATTTCATTTCTCGATTCTAGGTTTGCCGCCCGTATGGTGGACAATTTAACATCCCGGATGCGAACGGCACCCTCATAATCCACACGCGAACAATGTTCCTGGCAGATATGGTCACATAGAATTCCAGTTATTGTGGGCAGTGGATTATCCGAAATAATAATGGAAAGCCCTCTATTTGCATCGCCAGTTCCCGTTGCAGCAACATATGCTGGTACTTTTTGTCCGACGGGACATGCTTCGATGCAGGGTGCAGCAAAACAATCAAATAGCGGCAAAGGACCTTCAATGGAAGCCATTCCTTCTTTCCATTCCTTGCGGTAATAGGGTTTTGAAAAGACTCCTTCGGCAAGTGCATCTAAAGCTACGGAATCCGGCCTCTCGGGCGCAAATGGCAGACTTGCGAGTACATCTTTCACCATATGTCCTAAGCGCTGATAACCACCTGGTTTCAGTAAATCGGTTGCAATTGTCAGTGGGCCTAATCCTGCTCTGATTAGGTCGGCCGCATTGAAGGCGGAGACGCCGCCGCAATAAGAAAATCTCGCTCCAAAATCAGGCAAAGCGTGAGCGAGCTGTGCCGCAAGGCGGATAGTAATAGGGAAGAGGGCTCTGCCTGAGAGATATCGTTCCATACCAGGTAAATAATCACCGTTATTTATATTGGCCAGAGTATTAGAAAGCTTGATGCCAAATCTCCTTCCTCTGTTGGCTGCAACCTCGCCGAGTGTGTTTATGAGCGATATCGCCATGTCGAATTGCAGATCGTTCTCGAAACTCTCGCGCTTTAGCACAATATCCTTCCATCCAAGTCTATTGAGAATAGTTCGTGCATTTTCGTAGCCAAGAAGGGTTGGGTTGAGCTTTATGTAGGTGTCAAAGCCTTTCTCCTCAATGAGATAGCGGCCTATGCGCTCAATTTCGTCAGGAGGACAGCCATGCATGGTCGAGAGCGTCACCGAATGTACAGGCCGAACTGGCATGTGTTCTGCTATGGAACGGGCTTTCTCGAGCGCTTGAGATCCAAAAGCCTGCATAAAAAGTGGAGATTCGACGAAAGACTTAAGCTCTTCAAGAGCGCGTTCCCAATAAGGGCCCGTCTCAGGCCTACGCATACCTTCGATAAAAGCGTCCATTTTTTCGCTCTTGAGGCCTTCCAGTGTGTAACCAACCGACATATTGAATAAAAAATCGCTTGGTTTATGTGACCATATTCTTGCAAAAAGATTGATGACTATCCAGGCGTTTATATATTCAATACGCGCTTCTTCAAGCGAAAGCTCGGTGGACCATTCAACATTGTATCCCTCATCGAGCGCATCGATACAGGGTTTGTCGATGTCGAGATGATCGTTCTCCTGTACCGTTTTTAATTCGAATACTCTCGCTCCCGAAAGGTATGCTGCAATAAGGTTGGGAGCAATCTGCGTGTGCGGCCCTGCTGCAGGCCCAAGCGGAATGCTTATCGTAGAGGCCATTACTGGCATGCCTGAGCTCTCTGCTTCCTGTTCGAATATATCTAACCAAGTAGATTCTGGAATTTCGAAAATACTGCGTTTTGCTATGTACTCTCCTGTAATGCGCATAAACAGAGCCGGCAGTGCTGTAGTTTTCATTATCTTGCTCATCGATACCCCCAAGTAAGAAATGTGCCATAACCAGGTTTGGCAAGAATCATACCTTCATCATTGGAAAACACAGGATCTTTGGGCACTCCGAGCACTGCGGCAAGCCTAACCGAAGCATATATGCAAGAACCTCGCACCCATGTGCCTTCGATGCGTCCCGAAAGCACCATTCCCGCAAAAGGCGTTATCGCACTTTTGCTCATCATGGCCGAAGGGTTGAGTCGCCTTGTATGCTCTGGATCGACAAGGACAATATCAGCATCTTTACCAGGAGAAAGCGAGCCCTTTCCTTGCCAAAGCCCATACCTTCTTGCTGCTCCACCGCTCGTCACTTCGAGAAAACGATCGAGTGAGAGCCTCTTGGCAAACAACCCCTCAGATAGCATATAAGGAAAGAATGTTCCAGTGCCGGGAATGCCGCCATATGCCGTCATTGGGTCATCTGTGAATTTCTCGTAATCGGGTGCTCCTGCATGATCAGATGTGACAAAGTTGATCTTTCCATCGGCGAGAAGGTGCCATAGCATCGCTTTTTGTTCTGGGTTCTTCACTGGTGGAGCCGTCTTGAGAGCAGCTCCGAGGCGAGTGAAGTCCGTCTCATCGAATGCAAGGTAATGAGCGCAGGTCTCGCATGTGGCACCGCGCTCAAAAGCCATTATGGCAGCCTTAGCGGTACCGACATGGACAATGTGTACATATTTGGCATATTGTCCTGCAAGTTTTAGAGCCTTCATCACCGCTACGATTTCAGCATCCATCGGACGCGAGGCATAGTAATCTATCCACTGCGGTTTTTGTTGGCCACGCAGTAATTCTCTTTCCTTGGTTGCTTCCGAAATTACATAAGGGTCCTCTGCATGCAGAAGAAGAGGGCGTCCCTCTTTTCCGCATGCTTGCGCAGCAGCAGCGAATTGAGTCTCGTCTACTGCAGGGAATGTGTCCATGCCTGAGATGAAATAGGATTTGAAGCCAAGCACTCGAGGAGTAAGCGATGTTATAAGTTCAGGAATATGTTCGGGAGCCATATTCCCATTTATGCCACCGTAAAAGCCGAAATCGACCAACGCTTTTTTTTGAATGATAGATAGCTTCTGTTCGAGTGCCTCATCAGAGATGATGGGTGGAATGGAAGTACAGGGCATATCTATGACGGTGGTAACACCTCCTCGGGCTGCTTCTGCGGAGCCATGCAGAAAATCCTCGCGATGCGTAAAGCCAGGCTCATCGAAGTGAACATGGGGATCTATTGCACCTGGAAATGCGAGAAGCCCATGCGCATCTATGATTTCTTCGTCATCATAAGCATGAAGCCTATTTGCTTTATTCGTCCCGGAATCTATATTCTCTAGCGGATTTTCTTTTTTTTTCTCAATGCCTGCTTCCTTGATAGAGGCAATTTTACCGTCCTTTATGAAAATATCGACAAGCCGAAAATCGCGCTCACCAGGCAACGCCGCGGCGACATTTGCTAGTATCATTCTGCTTCTCCCTGCCAAGAATATTCCGCATCAGGCTTTTGTCCCCATGTGGTTTTCAGTTGCTTTATCTATTTTGTTTTGCTCTGAAATGAGCAGCTTCATTATTTTCTCTGGGATAAGAGGCAGATCGTAATATTCGAGCGTCTTTCCTGTTGCGGCTCTAATGGCCTCGAGAACCGCAAAATAGCCCGCTATACCGTATTGTAGCGGAGGCTCGCCAACTGCCTTTGAGTTGTAGGGTGCAAAGGGATTCTCGATGCTTGGCAGGAATTCGATATCTATATTTGGAGGCATAAAGCTCATATCGGGCACTTTATAGGTGGATAGCGTGTCCGAAACAGGCTTACCATCGGGCTCGAAGCGAAGATCTTCGAGCAGAGCCCAACCCAGCCCCTGCGCAAGGGCTCCTTCTATCTGGCCTATATCGACGCTTTCATCGATACTCTCACCAATATCGTGGACAATTGTTGCGCTGTCGATTGTACAGGTACCTCGTAGGACATCTATGGAGGCTTCTACCAGTGCTGCGCCATATACATGATAGGCAAAAGGTTTTCCACGCTCTGTTTTAATATCATATTCGAGCATCGGCGTCGCATAGAATCCATGCGCGGATAGATCTTGACGCGATGCGTTCATGGCCTCGATAAGCTGCTCCCAGCTGAGATGGCTAGATGTCCCATCTACTAGTACTGCTCCTTCTTGGATATCGATCTTTTTGAGATCGACCATAAGGAGCTCTGCGGCTTTCTTCAAGAGTCTTCCTCGGATTTCCTGGCATGCAATTTTTGCCGCCATACCATTCATGTCAGATCCCGTGCTCGCGGCGGTCGGCACGGTGTTGGCTACTGTCAAAGTTGTAGTGCGCTGAACCGTAACTCGATCTATTGGAACACCAAGAGTCTTTGCAACAATTATCGCAATTTTGCGCGCCACTTGCTGGCCCATTTCGATGGCGCCCGTCGAGACCACTACCGATCCATCTGTGTAGATATGCACAAGAGCCCCGGCTTGATTCATCTGTAGCTTCGTAAAACTTATGCCAAATGCCACGGGAATAAGGCCAACACCCTTCTTTTTTAGTCGATGTGAGGCATTGAACTCAGCGATTCTAGCTTTTAGCGCGGGATAGTCGACCTTGCACAGAAGCTGCTCGAACGAGTCCGATGCGCGTACTCTCTCCATAGTCATGCCATAATAGGTCACATCGCCTTCTTGGAAGAGATTGTTCCGCTTTATATCGACTGGATCGATTCTCATCTTCTGTGCAAGCGCATCGATTGCCGATTCGATAACAAAGAACGCTTGAGGCCCTCCAAAACCTCTGAAAGCGGTGAAAGAGGGCAGGTTCGTATGGCACATATAGCCAGTTACCCGCACATTTGGAATCTGATATGCACCGGTGGCATGCAGCACGGTGCGTGCAAGAATTGCCGCCGATAGATCACAGGTCGAGCCAGAATTCTGGTAGTAGTCTGCCTCGAAAGCTATGAGTTTGCCATTCGCATCTGCGCCGAGGCGAAAATCTGTGGAATAAGGATGACGCTTGCCTGTGGCTCGCATATCATCCTTGCGGTTGAGGTATATTTCGACAGGCTTTCCCGTAACCCAGGAAGCGACAGCGGCCATGCATGCCCAATTTGCCCCTTGATCTTCCTTGCCGCCAAATGCTCCGCCGAGGCGCCTTGCCTCGACTTCCACCATGTTCATGGGGAGGCCTAGTGCTTGAGCTACGGCCCTCTGGACACCTGTCGGCCCCTGTGTACTCGAAATGACATGCACTCGGCGACCGTCTATCACCTGCGCTATTGCTCCCTGGGTTTCAAGATAGACATGTTCTTGTCCACCCGAATCGACTCTGCCTTCGACGACAAAGGCACATCTTGAAAATGCCTCGCTCACGTTGCCACAAGCTATTGTTCGCGGCGGGAAAATAAAATCTCCCTTAGAAGCCGCTTCCCTTGCATCTATTACTGCAGGAAGGTTTTCTCCTTCGATGCGCACAAGGCTCGCTGCTTTTCTAGCTAGGCTGCGAGAAGTCGCCACGACAATTGCTAAAGGCTGGCCCCAATAATGCCATTCTTCCTCTGGAAGGAGTGGCTCGTCGGGCTTGTTAAATCCAATCTGATTGGTTCCTGGTATGTCTTTTGCTAGGATGACCCGTACAGAAGCATCGAGCTCGAGAGCCTTTTCTATGTGGATAGAGTGGATTCTTCCATGTGCGCTCTGCGAAAGAACAACAACGGCCTGTAGGCAACCTGCCGGACGCGGAATATCATCTATATATTGAGTTTGTCCCAGAACATTTGGCAGCGATTCGGGTATTAAGCCCGACGAGCCACTTTCCAATTCCGCTCGACCTGCCCATATAAGACTCATGTCCGAATTCGCTTTTCGAGCCTGGAATTCATCTTGCTCAAGTAATTCTTTATTATTCATGTAAATAGCTCCTCCGCAATACCGCTATCTTCAAAGAGGCGCACAAAATGCGCAAGCATGAGCCTATAGACCATTCTGCGCCGATATTCTTCAGATCCGCGCACATCGCTTATGGGCTTTACCGAAGCCTCTGCCGAGCTTGCCGTTATTTTTGCAAGCTCAGCCATCATTTTCCCATCCGAGATAGGGCAGAATGAGCCTTCGAGCAGCTCCATTGCTGCTTTGCTGATTATTGGTATAGGCGCTACTCCTCCAAGGCTTATGTGTACATCCTTGAACTTTTGCTCTTCGATTCTAAAAGATATGGCCGTATTTACGGCGGCGATATCGAGATTCTTGCGCTTGCTTGCCTTTTCAAAGGAGAATCTCCGTGCCGTCGGATCGTCACAGCATGGAATCCTGATCGCTCTGATGACTTCTGTTGTTTTTAAATCGATTGTTTTGTATCCCAAAAAGAATTTTTCTAGCCTACAAGTACGCGCCTTCATAGATGAGTCAAATCCCTCTTGTACCTGCGATGAAATGACGAGGTCTGCATCGAGAGCTAATAGCATTGCCGTGATATCGGCCACTGGTGAGGCATTGACGATATTCCCGCCAATGGTAGCGAGATTGCGTATCAAGGTGCTTGCAAACATCGTTTCGAATTGCTCGATTCCCGGAACTTCTTGTCTTACAAGCTCTGAGGCAAAGAAATCCCTCACCGTAACGGCAGCACCGATTTCAAGCCACTTTTGTTCCTTTTCGTCTAAGTAAGCAATCTCTTTGAATTCCGGCCTCATTCGAATCAAGAATGGCGAAAAGTCATCGCCTGGCTCGGGGTTCTTTACATAATAGTCTGTTCCTCCGCCTAAGATGACAATGCCATTAGATGTTATTCTCCCCTTTGGCGCTATTTGAGGATTCTTTTCTTCTATTGAGTTCTGGGGGAATAGTCTGGATATTTCATCTGCAAATTCGCTGACAGATAGAGGAAGCACGTGAGCATCCACTAGCGCATTCAGCCTAGCCTCTGGATCAATGGGCAGGTCTTTGAATTGCTCGATAAGCCTGCGGGCTGCCCTTCGAATGGCGGCATATCCCGTGCATCGGCATAAGTTGCCATCTATGGCCTGCAAAGCATCCGCAAGGTTGAGTGGTTTCGGCTCCGCCAACCACGAAGTCAAGGCGATGATGAATCCAGGCGTGCAAAACCCGCATTGGCTTGCATTCTCATCCAAAAATGCGCGCATGACTGGCGTAAGTCCATCGTGGGTACCTTCTATTAAGCCTTCGAGCGTAATAAGATGTTTGCCTTTGAGTTCGCCAAGAGCAAGTAGGCACGAAGGAACCGCTAGATATCGCAGTTGGCCAGATGAATATTCTCCGATCAATATAGCACACGCGCCACAATCGCCCTCGCGGCATCCTTCCTTTGTTGCCATAAGGCCAAGTTCGCCTCGAATTACATCGATTGCAGGCGTACCTTCGGCTGAATGAATATCCTGCCATGTATTGTTGACTTTTATGCGCAAAGAAGCCATTTTGCTCTCCCTATTTGAAAAGTATATCATAGATTTTTCGGAAGGGCATTCATAACGCTGGGCCCGAGCGCTTGCATCCCTTTATTTATGGAAAGAGGCAAGCTTTTGGAAAGGACTTGCCTTATGCATAAAGGCTACCAAGAGGCCGAATCAATGCTTGTTTTTGACTTTTTCGTACGCGTAGAGCGATACTTTTTCGAACTTTTCGACATCGACAAGGCCTTTATCCGTAATCTTGAGGCTTGGAATCACGGGAAGGGCCATAAACGAGAGTGTCATAAGAGGAGAAGTCGCGGTCAGACCTTCTTTCTGAAAGAGTCTATCGAAATCGCTCAGCTTTTCGATAACAAAGTCGGCTGGCTTATCGCTCATGAGACCCGCAACAGGCAAAGGAAGATCCAGTAGAATTTGATCTCCCACTGCGTATACTAAGCCGCCCTTGATTTTGTTGAGATGTCTGGCTGCCTTGAAGATCGATAGATCATCGACACCAGCGATGATCATATGATGTGAATCATGGCTTATTGTGCTGCCTATAGCTCCGCGTTTAAGCCCAAGTCCCTGAATGAAGCCTTTTCCAATATTCCCCGAGCCTGTGTGTCTCTCTATGACGAATATCTTTAGGATGTCGCGCTCGAGATCTGAAACGAGCGCTCCATTCTCGAAAGGAAGCTCCTCTATGCTATGTATGGTTAGCAGAGAATTCGGCTGGACTCTGATTACTCTCACCGGAGATCCCTTATCAGGAATCACAAAATCTTCGGCAGTCAACCATTTGATATTGACCGAATCTCGGATCGCTATTGGAGTTCCAGAAAAATCTTCGATCAGAGAACCATCTTTTGCAACAATCTTCCCGTTTTTAACGACCGCTTTGATTTCAAAGGATTCAAAAGACGGGAATACGATAAAATCGGCCTTATAGCCTGGAGCAATAGCACCTTGAGAAGGAATTCCAAACCATTTAGCTGCATTGCTCGAAGCTATACGAATCGCATCTATGGGATCGACACCTGCTTCCAGCATCAGCCTTAGCGAGAAGTCTATGTGACCCTCATCGCGCAGATCGTTGCAATGACGGTCATCGGAACATAGCATGAAGCGTCCCGCGTTTTCGCGTCGCACCGCGGATAGCAAATTGCGCAAATCCTTTGCTGTAGAACCTTCTCTCAGCATTATGTACATTCCCTTACTGACCTTCTCCAATGCCTCTTCTGCGGTGGTACACTCATGGTCAGAGCCAATACCCGCCGCTATGTATGCCGAGAGCCGAGCTCCCGAAAGGCCAGGCGAATGTCCGTCTATAGGCCTTCCATTCGACTTGAATAGCGCGATCTTATCCATAAGCTGCGGATCCTGGGCCAAAACTCCTGGGTAGTTCATCACTTCGCCAAGCCCGAGCACGCGAGGCTCCTGCAAAAACTGATGCATATCAGAGGCATAGAGAGCCGCGCCAGCTGTATCGAAATCCGTGGCTGGTACACACGATGGAACCATAAAATAGACATCGAGGGGAATATTTTCCGAAACATTGAGCATATAGCGCATACCATCATAGCCCATCACATTGGCAATCTCATGAGGATCTGCAATTACGGTGGTGGTTCCATGAGGTATGACGACTTTCGCATATTCCGCCGGAGTTAGAAGCGAGGACTCTATGTGAACATGGGCATCGACAAGACCAGGTGCAAGATACATTCCTTTGAGGTCTATTGTTTCCTTTGCCGAAAGGCCATCGTTGACTCCGGCCACATAGCCATTCTTTATCGAGACGATAGAATCCCTGAGCAAGCGACCAGAAAGGACATCTACTAAAATACAGTTGATATAATTTATATCGCATTGCACCTTTCCAACCGCGGCGTCGATGATGTCCTTTTTCATTTTTCCTCCCTCATATATGAGGATCCAAGCGCGGCAGGCGCCCCCACTTTTTTGGATAGGGCTTCCCACCATGTAATTGCGACGAGCACAAGTATGGTACCGATATATGGCAGCATATTGAGAAAGTTTGCGGGTATGCTCGTTCCCGATGCTTGAAGACGAAACTGGACGGCATTGATTCCTCCAAACAGTAAAGATCCCCACACAGCGCGCGCAGGATTCCACATCGAAAAAATAACGAGCGCAATCACAATCCATCCTCTTCCGCCGGTAATGTTTTCCGACCATCCTGGTGTGTAAGAAAGAGAAAGATGAGCACCGCCTAAGGCTATCAGCATGCCACCAATTATAGTATATAAATATCTAGTTTTAGTAACATCGATTCCCATTGCATCGGCGGTATATGGATCTTCTCCCACAGAACGAAGCCATAGACCCGGCCTTGTTTTGTAAAGAAAAAACCATGCAAGAGGAATCAAAAGGTATACCAGATAGGTCATCATATCTTGATTCAAGAATGCCGAAAGAATCGGTATATCGTTTGCCCATTTCGGAGCAAAGGGCAGAATTCGCTCTGCTCTAAGGCCTACTAACCTGAAATTGTTGGATTCTGGCCCAAGCCTTTGTCCCAGAAATGACGAGAACCCCGTTCCAAAGAGCGTTATCGAAAGCCCTGATACAACCTGATTTGCCCTCATTGTTGTTGTAAGAAAAGCATGCAGCAAAGCAAGAATACCACCGATCGCCATTGCCGCTAAAATTCCCAGCATGATGCTGTGGCTATAAAAGACAGTAGCAAAAGCAGTCAAGGCTCCCATAAGCATGATTCCCTCTACACCGAGATTCAGGATGCCAGTGCGTTCGGTGAGGATTTCTCCGATAGTTGCAATTGTAAGGCTTGTTCCTGCGCGGATGGTAATCGTCAGAATCGAAGTGACAAAATCCATACGATACTCCTAAGTGTCATCCCGGCAGGCTGCCTTTTTTGTCTATTACTGCCAGAAGCCTGTATTCAGTGAATAGAGAGCCTGCTAGCATCGGAAATAGTATGAGACCTTGCATCACGGTACCCATGGCTGCAGGTAGCCCCATTACCATCTGCACCTGATCGCCCCCCACAGATAGCGCGGCAAGCGCTAGAGCTACGAAAGGAATCGCAAGAGGATTGAGTTGACTCATCCATGCAACTATTATCGCTGTATATCCATAGCCTATAGAAAGGCCTTGCTGAAGGCGATGCGATATCCCTGTTACCTCGAATGCTCCTGCTAGCCCGCAGAGAGCCCCGGAAAGCGCAATTGCAAGGACGATATTCCGTTCAACGGCGATGCCCTGATATCTTGCTGCGTGTTGGCTTGCACCGATGATCTGCAGCTCGAAGCCCCAGCGGGTGCGCTTCAGAATAAACCATAGAATAAGGGCAACGAACAGAGCTATCAAAATGCCAATATGCGCGCGTCCCACGATTCGCGGAAGCCATGCATTCGATGCAAACATACGCGAACCGGGGAAGCCATATCCCTTAGGATCTCGCCATGGGCCATAATATAAGTACTCTGAGAACAAAATGGCGATATAATTCATCATAAGTGTGACAAGCGTCTCGTCGACATTGAGAGAGGTCTTGAGGAGCGCAGGAATTCCAGCCCAAAGCGCACCGGCAAGCAAGCCTCCTAATAGGGCGCCCACTAGAAGCAAAGGACCTGGCAGGTATTGCTCTAGAAAAAGAGTCACTCCCGCCGCAGCTACTCCGCCCAGCGTAAGCTGGCCTTCAGCACCTATATTCCAAAACTTCAACTGAAAAGCGATTGCCACTCCGAGGCCTGTCATCATTAGAGGTATTGCTTTTACAAGTGTCTCTGCAAAACCATGTAAGGATCCAAAAGCACCAATTGCCATTGCTGAATAGGTTTTGATAGGATCGGCTCCGAAGATGGTCAGCAATAAAGCAGTCAGGCATAGAGAGACAGCAAATGATATCAGAGGGACGAGAATAAGGGCCGAAATCGATGTCGCTTTTCGTTTTTCGAATACGAGCCTCATCAATCGACCTCCGTCTTCATGCCTGCCATTAGCATTCCAATATGCTCGATATCTATCTTTCCAGCGTCGAGAATATCCATGATCCTGCCTTCGAAAATAACGGCTATGCGATCCGAGACCTGCATGAGCTCATCCAGATCCTCTGAGAAAAGCAGGATACCAAGTCCATCATCTCGCATATTGATTAGTTGACGCCTTACTGACTCTGTAGCTCCCACATCGAGCCCTCGCGATGGATAGACAGCAACTATCAACGAGCGTGCTGCGCCGATTTCTCTAGCCAGAATGGTCTTCTGCACATTTCCGCCGGAGAGGAATTTGACCTGAGTATTGGGCGAGGGAGTGGCAATGCGAAATTTATCTATCAATCTGCGGGCAAATTCGACGATTCTCTTGGGCAAAAGGATGATTCCCTGAGCAAGCGGCCTGGAGCGGTATTGCTTCATAGCAAGATTCGATGCGACACTGAGATCCCCTACTGCTCCTACAGATGCCCTATCCTGAGGAATGTGGGCTACTCCCTCTCGAATAATCTCGAGCGGAGATTTGTTGGTCATATCTTTGTCCGCAATCTTTAGAGTTCCTTTTATAGACTTTCGCAGCCCCGTTACGACTTCTGCCAGTTCTCTCTGTCCATTACCATCGACTCCAGCGATACCGAATATCTCTCCTGCCTTTAGGCTAAATGATATATCCTTGAGAGCAGGCAATCCTCTATCTCCAAGGGCTTCAATGTGAGAGAGTTCGAGTATTGCCTTGCCCGGGCTATAAGGCTTTCTTTCTATTTGAAAAAGGATTTCGCGTCCTACCATCATTCGCGCTAGTTCTTTGGGACTCGTCTCTGAAGTAGATGTTTCTGCAACTACTCTCCCTTTTTGCAGCACCATGACACGGTCTGAAAACTCAATCACTTCTTCCATTTTATGGGTTATGAATACTGCAGATTTACCTTCTTGCTTCATGGTATTGATGACGCGATTGAGCTCATGAGCCTCTTGTGGAGTGAGGACGGCAGTGGGTTCATCCAATATTAGGACTTCAGCATTCCTGTAAAGAAGCTTTAGGATCTCTACCCGCTGCTGTTCTCCGACAGATAGCTGCCATATACAAGCATCTGGGTCGACACCGAGGTGGTATTGAGATGCTAATTCCATGAGCTGCTTGCGAACACGCTTCATGTCTGGTACGAAGGGCTCATTGCGGAGACCTAGAATGATGTTTTCAAGAACATTCATCGAATCTACGAGCTTGAAACTCTGATGCACCATCCCTATTCCATATTTTTGGGCATCTCGCGGAGAATGGATCTCGACTTGCTGTCCATCTATGTATATTTCGCCTTGATCCGGTCTATATAAGCCACACAATATATTCATTAAGGTGCTCTTTCCTGCGCCATTCTCTCCCAGAAGCGCTAAGACTTCTCCTTTATGGAGCCTTAAATCAATGCAATCATTTGCGATAACTCCAGGGAATGACTTGGAAATGCGTCTCATCTCGACTTTCGGAATATTCGATTCATTCATAGATCTTATAGATAAAAAAAGCCGGCATGTATTGCATTGAGCACACATACCGGCACGAAAGAATCACTGAACCTTACCTACTACACCTTCGACGAACCAATCCATTGAAAGCTGCTTGTCGTCGGAGATGACTTCGCCAGCCTTGTAGACTATCTTTCCATTCTGATCCTTTATGGGGCCAGTAAAGATACTCCATCCGCCCAATATCTTTTTCTTAGCATCCTCAACTTCTTTTCTAACATTAGCGGGCACGCGCGGACTTAGGTCCGAAAGCTTGACAATATCATCTTTCAGTCCACCCCAGTAGGCGTGTGTCTTCCAAGTTCCGTTCAATACCTCTTGGATAGTTTTGATATAGTAGGTTTCCCAGTTCCAAATTGCGCTGGCAAGAACGGTATCTCCCACGAATTTTGCCATATCTGAGTCATAGCCAATAGAGAGTTTGCCTCGCTCCTGTGCTGCTTTTTGAGGCTCTGTAGTATCCTGGTGTTGTGCAATGATATCACAGCCTGCATCGAGAAGTGCTATTGCGGCTTCTCTTTCTTTTACAGGGTCATACCAAGTATTCGTCCACACAACCTGGATCTTGGCATTGGGATTGACAGAGCGTACCCCCAGAGCGAAGCCATTTAGGCCCCTCACGACTTCTGGAATTCCAAAGGCTGCTACATATCCAATCTTATTGGTCTTGGTCATGCGGCCAGCAATAATGCCAGTTAAGTAGCGAGCTTCTTCGATTCGTCCAAAGTATGTAGCCATATTTGGAGCCGTCTTATATCCTGAGCAGTGTTCGAAAACTATATTTGGGAACTCCTGAGCCACGGCAAACGTGGGGTCCATATAGCCAAAACTTGTAGTGAAGATAACATCGAATCCCTGAATGGCGAATTGACGAATAATCCGTTCTGCATCCGGGCCTTCTGGAACATTTTCTACGTATTTAGTCTCGATTTTATCGCCGAAATATTTCTGTAGAGCTAGCCGTCCTCGTTCATGCTCATAGGTCCAACCGAGATCACCTGGCGGGCCGATATAAACAAAAGCTACCTTTAGAGGTTTTTTTGCCTGAGCCGTGACTGGCAGCACGAGGGAAACTGCCATAAGAAGAGCAAGCAGACCGAGAATGATCTTTCTCATTGGCGACTCCTTTGCTTGATTGCTAAAAACGGAAAAAATCCGTCGGCATAAAGTGCCTAAAAAAGTTTAGCCTCCAAATCGCCTGCTGTCAAATGAAATTTCAGCTTGATTACCTTAGCCGCGAGCAGTAACATTAAATGTCCACATAAAGAAGGATGGGATGGCAAGATCGCCATCTATGATTATTGTTTTAATGGTTGAATTGCGTCGAATATTGAATGCTTAGCGGCTTGTAACAAAGGCGTCCTGGCTTGCGCCTTTGACGGATTTTACCGTAAGAAGCCATTTTTTTGCTTCATCGGATGAAGCATAAGGCCCGACCTTGACTTGATAATAGGTTTTACCGCCAACATCCTTTTGCGCAATGATAGCTGTCATTCCACGAGATATGTATTCACTGCGAAGTTTTTCTGCAGTATCTTGTTGCGAAAAACTACCAACCTGAATCCAATATTCCGTGCTCGATGAGCTTGTTTTTGGTGCAGGAGAGGGTGCTGGCTGGGTTGTGGTTTTCTGCGTTGATGAGGCGCTAGGTGCTGTTGCTGGGCTTGTCTTTGTAGAGCTCTGGGCTGGTGTCTGGGATGTTTGAGATGTTTGGGACGTTTTTGGTGCGACAGCGGTCTTTTCCGATTGCTTCTCACTTGGTTGCGAAGGAGGGGCAGCGGTCTTTTGATTTGAAGAAGGAGCAGGAACGATAATTACATTGCTCTCTGGTTTTTGGGGCTCTGTCTTTTCATCTTTGGAAGTGCTGGAAGCCTGACCTTCTCCTTCTGAGGATTGGATGACGATACTTGGAAAGGCGGAAAAGTCATTTGGGGATACCTCTTTGGCAGGCGATCTGCCTGTCAGGTCAAAAGGTTTGGATTCAGACAATTGATTTGGCGGAAAGATAATGAATACAGCAAGAACGACAATCAATGCGAAGCCACTTACCGCGACAGCAATCCATAGCAATTTTCTTGAACGATCCGACATTTCTAGACCTCTATTTAATTAATATCGGCAAGGTAAATTATTCGGTAAAGCCCCGCTTTCCCTTTATTTCACTTTCTATTCTTTTTAGCAATTCCAGAGTATCAGACTCTAGTTCATCCAGAGATTTTAGATTCCAAAGCATATATATAGGGACACTTATGCTAGATCTATTTGTCCAAAGCTCTTTTTGGCTCGATATTCTATTGAGGGCTTCATCGAAAGAAAGATGATCTCTTTGCACAGCCCGAATGATTCTCAAATAAAGTGGCGCTCGAACTTCGATCACCGCATCGCATAAATCAAGCTGTGGAAAACGATAGAGCAATGCCGCATTTATGCATAATTTTTCTATTGAATTCTCTTGCGCTTTTTCTATTTCCTTATCAAGCAAAGAAAGCATTGCTGGATGCACAATGTTTTCTAGGATCTTCAATCGCTCTCTATCATTGAATACTAGCGACCCAAGTCTTTTTCGGTCTATAGAGCAATCTTCTTTGAGAATCGAGTCGCCAAAGGCATCGATAAGCTCATTGCATACTAGAGGAAGTGCTGCATGGCCAAGCTTATCGACATCTACTATCTTCCAACCACTTTTTTCGAGAATGTTTGCGACTTCGTTTTTTCCTGCGCAATAGCCCCCTGTAAGGCCGAGTAGGAACATTAACTCTTTCTCCTTAGATTACAAATGCATCTCGCCCCAAGATGCAGCCGATTCCATGCTTACGCGAAGTGGAATGTCAAGCTGCACCGCATGCTCCATTTCCTCTTGGATCAGCTCCATAGCTCTGGCTGCCATGGCCTGTGGTGCTTCAAAGACCAGCTCATCGTGAACCTGCAGAAGCATACGTACTTCGGGCATTTCCTTTTTGAGCCTCCGATGAACTCTGATCATCGCTATCTTTACTATGTCCGCAGCAGTCCCTTGAATTGGTGTATTGACGGCGACTCTCTGTGCCGCCTGCTGTTCGGTCTTATTCTTTGAGTTGATGCCAAGAATCTGACGTCTGCGCCCAAATAGGGTAAAAGTGACGCCCTTTTCTTGAGCTTCTTTGATCGTTTTTTGAATAAAACCCGCTACGCCTGAATAAGTCGAAAAATATGAATCTATGAATTCTTTTGCGAGGCTATTCGAAATACCTAGATCTCGCGCAAGCCTGAATGCGCTCATGCCATAGATGACGCCAAAATTGATGGTCTTAGCAATTCTTCTGTGATCTGCATCTACTTGGTCCTCAGGTATTCCAAAGATAAAGGAAGCAGTCCGCTTATGGATATCAACTCTCTCTTTGAAAGCGTTGATAAGGTTGGGATCTTTGGAGAGGTGAGCCATAACTGCCAGCTCGATCTGTGAATAGTCGGCAGAGACAAGCAAATGCCCTGGTTCGGCGATAAAAGCCTCTCTTATTTTTCTGCCTTCTTCTTCTCGTATTGGGATATTCTGGAGGTTTGGATCTCTACTGGAAAGCCTTCCGGTTGCGGCGCCAGTCTGCACAAAGGTGGTATGAATTCGTGCTTGCGCCGTTGCTAACTCTGCAAGAGGTTCGATATATGTCGTCTTTAGTTTGGTCAAAAGCCTTTGTCTAAGAATGAGCTGAGGAACGGGATCCAAAGGTGCAAGCTTTTCTAGTACAGAAGTATCGGTGGAAAAGCCCGTTTTCGTTCGCTTTTGTACGGGTAGTTTCCGCTCGGAGAATAGCACTTCGGCTAGTTGTTTTGGAGAGGCTAAATTGAACTCATGGCCAACCAGCTGGAAGATTTGGGCTTCGATCTCTGTAAGCTCTTTCTGTAGTTCTTTGCCATAGGCACGAAGGCGCTCCGCATCGACGCGAATCCCTGTTCGTTCCATTTCAGCAAGGATTGGCAATAAAGGCATCTCTATATCATAGAATATATTATGCAGATTCTGCGTTTCAATTTCCTTAGAGAGCAATTGATAGAGCAGAAAAGAAAAGTAGGCATCTTCCGATGCATAGCGAGTTGCGGTAGCCAAAGGCACATCGGCAAAGGTAAGGCCTTTCGGTACTACATCCACATATTCTAGTCCAGAAATCCCAAGAAAACGTTTAGCAACCGAAGACAGCGAAAACGAAGGGGCCTCTGCATCCAGAACCCATGCAGCTATCATAGTGTCAAAGCAAGGCAGATTTACTTCCAGACCTGCTGTGGAGAGCACATTTATATCGAACTTTAGGTTGTGCCCAACAAGGAGCATGTGTGGCTTCTTCATGAGCCTCGATAAAGACGAAAGAGCCAGGTCCTTTGGAATGCATTCTGCATCAGGACTCTTTAGGGGCACATACCACGCCGAATCAGCATCTAGAGCAAGAGAAAAACCGACAAGTCCCGCCTTATGCACCTCTAGAGAATCGGTCTCGGTGTCAAATGCACATACAGCTCGATTAATGGCCTCATCTATAATCCTATCGAGTTTTTCGATTGATAAAACTGCCTCATAATTCGCTTGTATTCGATGACCAGGCGATAATCCTGAAGTATTATCGCTGGGCGTAATAGAAGCTTCCTTTTGAGCTACTGCTTGAGCTGCGGCTTGCGGAGAAAGCACAGCCTGCGTAGAAGACGCAGTCTGTATAGAAGAAGCAGCTTGCATAGAAGATGCAGCTTGCAACTGCTGCGCCCCCCCTGAAACTCCCTGGGGACTCACAGCCGAAGCGGATTCTTCTATAGCTATGGACTTTGCAAGCAATTGCCTACGCAATTCATCAGGAATAAGGCTCTTGATGTCTTCTTTTAAGAAAAGAGGGGCTGCTGCTTCAATATTCAAGGAGGGTTTCAATAGAACGACATCATTAGGGCAAGCAGGGACATCATAGCATAGAGATATAAGCTCTCTAGATAAGAATGCACTCTCTCTTCCTTCTTCGAGCTTCTTTCGCAGAGATTCTGGCTCTATTGTAGTCAAATTATCATATATGGCTTCAAGCGAGCCGAATTTCGAAATCAGCTTCTGAGCGGTTTTTTCTCCAATGCCCTTTACGCCCGGCACATTATCCGAAGCATCTCCTGTAAGTGCAAGGAAATCTCGGATTTGATCAGGTCTTACTCCCCATTCATTAAAAACTCCTTGGGCATCCAATTCTCTAAATGAAAAGTTTTCTGAAGGCCGAAGTGCAAATATCTCATCTCCTACGAGCTGCAATAAATCCTTGTCACCGGAAACAATAAAGCATGGTCGGCCTTCTTTCCGACATTGATTGGCCAAGGTTGCTATTATATCGTCGGCTTCATATCCTTCGCATCTAATAGCTGGCACTTCCAATGCCTGAAGAATCGCTTCTATTTTTGGGATCTGTGCTGTTAAGTCTTCTGGCGTTTTCTGCCGAGTTGCCTTATAGGTGGCAAACTGCGTATGGCGAAATGTGGGTCCAATAGAATCTAGAGCGGCTGCAAAGAGCTCCGGTTTTTTTTGTTCGAATAGAGAAAAAAGAAAACGGAAAAACCCAAACAATGCTGATACATTTTCCCGTTTGGAATTTCGTAGAGGCTTTCGGATAAAGGCAAAATAGGAACGATAAATAATTGCATAGACATCGAGGATATACAAAGGGGCTTTGTTTTCCATTTTATTCTTCCATCGTATTCTTATCTGAAACTCTTAGCTTGAGATTCTTCCCATGCTTCTATGAGCTGATAAGCTGCGTTGATTCTAGAGCTTATCTCATTTGCTTCCGCACTGTCCGCAGCGGATTGGGTATGCCGATCTGGATGATGCTCTTTTAAGAGCTTCTTATATCGCACCTTTACCTGCGCAAAAGGAACATAGGGTTCTAATCCTAGAAACCTGTAAGCTTCTTCTACAGCCTTTCTTTTGGTTTCTTCTTCAAGAGTCTCGCCCGTATCGTAAGATCGATAATTATAAGACCTCCAATTAGTTCGGGTTTTGTGCTTCTTATCTGCCTTAAATGGATCGAGATAGGATTCGAGCTCATCCCATGCGTCAGCAAGATCCGGATCTTCGAACGGCTCTGAGTCTCGAAACCTTGTTCGCCCCAAACCCTCACCAAACGTGGAGGACATCCATGCGCGAACCAGCATCTCAAGCCTATCGAATATTTGATCCACCTTATGCCTCGCTAAATCAGATTTCTGATGATAATATAGCATATTTGTATATCTTGGTGGAGGGTGAGAGACCTTGAAAATCGATAGACACAGGAAGCCATATTGTGTCATTGTCGGAGGTCTGAATTTAGATATTCAGGCTTTTTGCAACTTTGAATATCAGCCCGAAGACTCAAACCCCGGGCAGATTCATAGAAGCCTAGGAGGTGTCGGACGGAATATAGCAGAGAACCTATTTCGCCTTGGGTTGGATGTAGAACTGATAACTGTCGTTGGAGATTCTTCAAGTTGGGATAGGCTTGTTTTTAGTACCGAAAAGTTGGGAATTGGTCTTGCTCATAGCCCCCGAATTGTGAAGGCGCCTCTATCTGTTTATCTATGCATTCTAGACAGGTATGGAAACCTTATGGGCGCCGTTGCAGATATGCGTGCCATCGAGGAGATGAAAATTCATGATCTCGAAGTTCAAAAACCTTTGCTCGACTTTGCAGAAGCAATTGTGGTGGATGGGAATATTCCAAAGGATTGTATCGAATGGATCGCCGCTAATTATGGTATCTTAGAAGATGAAAAGAAATCTCATATATCTTACAAGAAGCAAAGGTCTCAAGAACCAAACGCAATTTCTAGGCCTTTGCTTATTGCAGACCCTGTTTCCACAAAAAAGTCGGAAAAATTTGTGTCTTGCTTTGGAAAATTCGACCTAGCAAAGCCGAATATGAATGAAGCTGCCAAAATTGCTGGCCTTGAACAAGATGCTTCTATAGAAGAGATAGCTTTGTCTCTAAGGGAAAAGTCTCTTCTGCCAAAAGAGCTGTATATATCTAAAGGAGGGCAGGGCATGAGTTTTGTAGGCCAGGACATTATCGAGCATATTTCATTGAGCTCTCTCGAGCTTCGCCCTCATGTGATAAATCGTTCAGGCGCTGGCGATGCAGCATGTGCAGCCCTAGTTTGGATCTCATTGCTTGAGAGACGAATAAAAGAAAACTACGAAGATAGCTCATGGTCTATTTCTCCCAGAGACAAAGCGAAACTAGCGCTGAGCGCTGCACTCTATGCCAGTGCATCGAATCGGCCAGTCAATCCTAAGCTGAATCAGCGCAACCTGTTCGAAACGACAAGAATCTGCTATCCTGAAACATTAGAGCTGATAGGTGAGCTTATCAATGCAATCCAAGCGGAGAACCACAGATGAACAAGTATCTTGATATTTCAGAAGAAGTTACTGATGCAATCAGTGTAGGAATACCCGTAGTTGCCCTAGAATCGACGATAATCACACATGGCATGCCCTGGCCGCAAAACCTCGAAACTGCGCTGGAAGTAGAAAATGCGGTTAAAGAAGAAGGAGCGATCCCTGCCACTATCGCGATCATAAATGGAAGGCTGAAAGTCGGCCTTACGCACGAAGAGCTTGTTTTGCTCGCAAATGGTTCTCTCAAGCCAATCAAAGCGTCTCGAAGGGACTTTCCTGGGCTTATAGCATTTGGGGGAAATGGTGCAACCACAGTTGCGGGAACCATGATAATCGCCGAAATGGCAGCAATCCACGTATTTGCGACAGGCGGTATTGGCGGAGTCCATCGCGGAGCGGAAAAATCCTGGGATGTCTCTGCGGACCTAGAGGAATTAGCACACACAGATGTTGCAGTGGTATGCGCAGGTGCAAAAGCTATTCTGGACCTTCCTAAGACTATGGAATACCTAGAAACTAAAGGAGTCCCAGTGATCGGTTACCGAACATCGGAGCTTCCCGCTTTCTATACGCAGCATTCGGGTGTCAAGCTTTCGCTTAGAGCCGATACTCCTCAAGAGATAGCAATGATACTTCGTGCCAAATGGGAATCTGGATTGAAAGGAGGAGTTGTCATAGCAAATCCTATTCCTTCTCAATATGCAATGAGCGAGACGACGATAGAGGCAGCAATTCAAAAAGCAATAGAAGAAGCCGAACACAAAGGGCTAAAAGGTGCAGAAGTCACTCCATATCTGCTTTCGAGAGTTGCGGATTTGACAGGGGGAGACTCTCTTGAGTCGAACATCGCGCTAGTGCTCAATAACGCTCGCCTTGCAGCCAGAATAGCTAAAGAATGAGGTGCATGACAATTTTGTGCAAAGTTAATTAAAAAGAATATGAATAATTGTATTCGATAACTGCTTATGATAGGATAAATACCACTTCGCACTTATTATTATGCCTATTTGACATTCTATGGAGCACAAATGAGAATCATAAGATGCATTTATAAAGATGCCATATATTATGGCCGCATAGAAGATGATCTGGCCGTCCTTTCGAAGGATTTTCCGCAGATTCTGATTCATGACAAGGGAAAGGAGATTTATTTCGACAGAGAAGAAGCAAAAGTTCCATTTTCCAGCGTATATCTGGAAGCCCCTTGTGTTCCTACAAAAGCCATATGCGTTGGTCTCAACTACAGAGATCATGCCGAGGAGTTCGGGCTGAAAATTCCATCGTCTCCGGTGCTGTTCATCAAACCATCGACCGCGCTTTTGGGTCCTGGAAAGCCCATACAATATCCCCGATTGTCGAAACAGGTAGATTATGAAGCCGAGCTTGTGGTTGTCATAGGGAAAATCACAAAAAACATTGACGCCAAACATGCGCTTGATTATGTGCTTGGTTATACCTGCGGTAATGATGTGACTACGCGAGATCTGCAGCCCAAGGATGGACAATGGACAGTGGCCAAATCCTTCGATACCTTTATGCCATTGGGTCCATGGATCGAAACTGACCTAGATCCATCATCTTTGAAGTTAAAAGCTTATCTCAATAATGAGCTTAAGCAGTCCTCCTCGACCTCAAATTTAATTTTCGATGTTCCTTCTTTGATAGAATATATCTCCCAGATTATGACGCTCCAACCAGGAGACGTGATTATGACGGGGACACCTTCTGGAGTAGGGTCCATGCAAAAGGGAGATCGCGTATGCATCGAAATAGAAGGCATAGGTCGACTTGAGAACACTATAGAATAAGAAAGCACCCAATTATGGCTTTATCGCGTATTTTTTCGATTTTTCTCCTTATGGCTGTTGGATATGGTGCTCGAAAGGAAAAGCTGCTCGATGAAAATGGAATTAGAGCTGTTTCAAATCTAGTACTCAACATTGCTCTTCCTTGCACAATAATCTCAAGTTTCGATAGAAGTATTCCTTTTTCCGCGGCAAAAGATCTAATCAAAGTAGCAATATATGCTATTGCGATTCATGGAATTTCTATTGCGCTTTCGGAGATTCTCTTTTCAAAAATGGAAAGAACCAAACAAAAGATCCTAATCTATGCAACAGTGTTTTCTAATTGTGGATTTATGGGCTTCCCTCTCGCCGAGAGCATTTTTGGTCATTCCAGTCTTATGTATGTTTCAATCTATGTGATGATTTTCAATATCTTCACATGGAGCTATGGGGTTGCTCTCCTGTCTCGAGGTGAAAACGGGGATCAAAGAACTAAGAAGACTCAGATAAAAGATATGCTTCTCAATCCAGGAATAATAGCGGTAGCTATAGGCTTTGTTCTTTGGATCTTGCCTTTTTCGATGCCTCAGACAATCAGCTATGCTGTAGTTCTCATTGCGAACTGTACTACGCCTTTATCTATGATCGTTGTGGGAGCGACATTGGCTAGTCTTGGTGTAAAAGGCTTGTTTTCTGGAATGGAGGTATGGATAGGATCTTTTATGAGGCTTCTGGTTTTGCCGATTCTTGTTATCATTTTTATGAAGATATCAAAGCAAAACGATTTTCCAATGCAAGTGACCAGTCTCTTAGCAGCTATGCCTGCCGCTGCTCAAACCGTTATCTTCGCAGGACGCCATGATGCAGATGTCTTGCTCGCATCGAAAATAGTCTTTATTTCCACCGTGTTATCTGCAGTTACGATTCCTATAGTAGCACAATTGCTTCAAGCATGATTGATTTTTCGATATATGATTGGCTGAGCTTATACCCATTATTATAGAAATCAGTCAGGATGGAGGGGCTTTCGATGAATAGATCGATTAGCAAAAGCAGACTATGGATGCTAATATGGGGATGGAGAATATCCCGACCGAGACGATCTATCTCTGGGCAGCGATTTTACTGCTACCAGCATTCATTCCTCTCAGCTTTGCTTCCCGCGATTATAAACTACGCGTAGAAGAGAATGCCGCTGTAAAAGCCGTATAGCCCTTTCTTTAGAGATATATATTATATGATCGAATTATGAATTGCGAGCATATAAAGAATCGACGATTAGCATGAATAATAAACACAAAGACGAAATGCGTCAGCTCTATACACGCTGGGGGCAAGCAATGGATAAGAACCACCCACTTTGCGAATATCCCCGACCGCAGATGAAGCGCCAGGAATGGCTATGTCTCAATGGAATATGGGAATATGCAATCCGAGAAGATGCGGAGATGGAGCCTTCAAAGTATGATGGGGAGATTATAGTACCATTTTCTCCTGAAAGCCTCTTATCGGGTGTGAGGCGGCAGTTACTGCCTGGGCAAATGCTATGGTATCGAAAAATTATAGAATTCGAGAACTCAAATGGACGTCGTATACTCCTGCATTTCGGAGCTGTCGACCAATACTGCATAATTTTTCTGAATGGAATAAGGGTAGGG
>Ga0302240_1001029_pt1 | contig 24111 bp, 13 predicted proteins | sample AAG_UR_His_MG_FD_193538 | JGI IMG/M metagenome (GOLD analysis project Ga0302240, IMG submission 193538) | Enriched activated sludge microbial communities from anaerobic digester in WTTP, New Holstein, Wisconsin, United States - AAG_UR_His | ecosystem: Engineered > Bioreactor > Anaerobic >... | reverse complement strand
GGCGGCAACATCATACGAATTGCTGTTTCCTTTACTCTTCTTGTGTAGGCCATTAGTAATCCCCCAATCGATTCTATTATAGGATACTTTTTTTAATGGTCTACGACAACTATTGTGACACATAGGGGTACGGGCCCGTCAAATATATTAATGCATTGCTGCATTAACCACATTTTACATCAGAGGGATTTCGATGGCTCTCTATTGGCGAATCAGGTGGACTTTTAACAGTGCGCTAATGGCTCTAGGACTCCGCGTTAACGGCTCTGTGGTCCCGCGTTTTCCAATATGTAATATTGAAACTTTTGACATTCCATCTACTCCTCTAAATAATAAAGATTTTCACTACAATTATAAATGAAATTTTTCAATATTTCTCATATTCAAACTAGTGTATCTTCTTTTTCATTACCCATTCCCCTTCTCAAACACCCAAGCATCCCTCACCATCTCCCAGATCCCCAGCTTCGCCTTCCAACCAAGCTCCCGCTCAGCCTTGGACGCATCCGCATAAAACTCAGCAATATCGCCGGCCCTTCGCCCAACAATCTCATACGGCACATCAACGCCATTTACCTCTATAAAAGCATTAACTAGCTCAAGCACCGACGTCCCTTTCCCAGTCCCCAGGTTATAGACAGAAACGCCCTCACCCATCTTCTCAATCGCCGCCACATGCCCTTCCGCCAGATCCACAACATGAATATAGTCCCTAACTCCGGTTCCATCGACAGTTGGGTAGTCATTCCCAAAAACACTCAGCTTAGGAAGTATCCCCTTTGCCACCTTCGTCACAAACGGCATTAGGTTGTTCGGTATCCCATTTGGATCCTCCCCGATCAGCCCGCTCTCATGCGCCCCTACCGGATTAAAATACCGCAGCAACGACACCGAAAATCTAGGATTTGCAGTCGCTGTATCAGACAAAATCCGCTCACTCGGCGTGTGGCGGCCAGGATAAACTAATTGGAGGTTAAGGAAATATGTACAGTTGTGTTCTTTTTTACAGAAACCGCTGATTGCAGAGTGTTGGCGAATTTTACCCACTTTAAGTAAAAAAAAGAAGCTCACCTCAAAAAATGAGATAATCTATGCAGAACTATGCCTGTTTACCCTCGAAAACGTAGCAAATGCCCAACCTAACTTTTCCAGTTTTTGCATCTTCGAAAACTCATGACTAGTGCATAGTAAATGAAATAAAAATGCAAACAATTTCTCTGAAGTTCTATTGTTAATTATCACCTCTTTGGATGTCGATCAGCATGGGACGCTCCAAGAAATACGGGTATTTCAAGCTAACTTATTAAGTCTCATCCATTCGCCAGGAATCATTAGTTAGCTTGATATGTTTTCGAATTTTTCTATCGATTATAGGAACATATCGATGCACCCATCTCATAATTGTAATTTGGTTTATATGCAGCGAAAAACCCACTCGGTCATCATTTCCATCAGTATCCGATTGCTAAAAGTATATTTCAGATATTATCTTACACTTAAAATAATCTCAGATTCAAAGTGCTTCCATTTGAAAAGACTTTCAGACGTTCTTAGCCCTCAATTCATAATTGATAAATTTACTTTATCAATTATTCCCAGAATTGAGTACACGAATTATCGTTGTAGAGATTTTTGCACCCGAACTTACTAAATAAAGAACTGAATAACTGCTGTGGTCACCCCTGCTGCTCCAACAAGATAAGAAATAATGACTGACTTTTTACTAGCCTTTTCGCTTAGTCTCTTAACAATGCCACTTTCCTTATTTTCAAAAAGTATTGCATTTTCTGAGATACTCTTTGTGAGTTTTTCGCACACAGTTTGTAATTCCCTAATTTGAGTTTCTTTCTCAATGTTAGATTCCAACAACTGATTAACTAGCTTTAAAAGTTTTTCGTCGTTTGCGGTTTGGCGTGCTATTTCCTCATCCTGGTTTTTATCCTTCTTAGTTTTTTCCGCAAGAATCTTATCATGTTCAATTGTTTTTTGCTTATTACCAGCAATGAGTTTATCATGTTCTTTATTCTTTTCAGCGTGTTCTTTAAGCAAAGAATCCTGCCGTTTTTCATGATCCTCAAGTTCTTTAAAACGTCTTTCAAATTCAGAATCCTTCTGCTCATGTGTTCTTAATGTAGTTTCATGCGCTTTTACCTTATCGCTTAAATCGCTTTGCTTTTTCATTATGTCTTCCTGCGCTTTAAGCTGTTTTACAACTGCAATTAGCTCTTGACGAGCAAACTCATCCAATTCTTCCTCTGAAGCACCTTTTAATTTAAGTTCAAGTTCTCTTATAACACTTCTATTCATTGCAATATTGGAAACACCAAGTGCAAACAAATACTTTGTAATCTCCGCAATTTTCTGCTGATACTCAAACGACACTTCCTGTGCCTGGACCGCAGATATTTGTGCTTCAGCCAAATCAACTGTTGCTTCCTGCAATGATTCAATAGCTCCCTTATTTTGAAAAATTCCTGTTGATTTCTTCTTTGCTGTCTGAGCAGATTTTTTTGCAAATTCTGCTTTTTTTGTTGCCTCACTTACATTATCCTTTAAGGCCTTTAGTCCAGTAAATTGCCCTTGAATAATTGAAGGTACCAGACTAGCATTTACCTCAACTGAAACTATATCCGTATTCTCCATTAGCGATATACAGTTTGGATCTTTATTTGCATTGACAGGATCATACTTGGCGGGGACAGATTGAAAAATGCCTTCTTCTTTAGCTGATCCCAGAGGGGGGCCGGACAGAAGTTTGTTGGAAAAACGAATGATGTCTTCAATCGCTTTTTTCATGTTGGCTGCAGAGTTGCCCGTTGCCAGAATATAAAGATCCCTATTGTACATTTCTACAGCGGGATTTTCCGGGTAAAGAGCCGTCACTGCTTCTATTCCGAAGGTCTTTTTGACATAAGCGCCTGCGTCAGCGCAAGCAATGGCGAATCTGCCAGCGTTGAAAGCCGGTCCGCTTATGAACAAATCTATCTCATAATGATCCAGTTGCTCTTTGATGAAAGCCTTGACCAAGTCCATATTTTCAATGTAATAATTATCCCCACAGATGATCGTCGCTGCAATTTCAGCGTTTTCAAGCCGGCCTGATAGAGCGACTGCAGGCCCAACAGGGCCTTTTTTGATGACCGGCTTTTCATATGCCTTCTCTTCGCCGCCGATCTGGCCAAAAAATTGGTTGGTATAGAACAGAATCTTCTTCAACCTTCTATCCCCTTTGCTAAATTGTTGTGTCGCCCAAGAAGGTATTGCCCTGCGGATTATGACTGCCCATAATGCCGTGGATCTCAACCAGAAGACTGCCATCAGCCTGTATACTATCTGAATTGCCGCCGGTTACCCGTTCGATTTCAGCTAATTACCCTATGATGGTATCCATCTTTGGCAGTATAATGGCATCGTTGCTGTTTCCCGTTGAAATGATAACGCTTGCTTCAGATACAGTGTCCGGAAGGGTTTCCCATCCACCTACATTCACTTCTTAGCTAAATAATCTAAATACAAAACGAATGCTAAGCAATCATATTGTTGTTGTGCGATTGACTTAGATGCATTTTTTATTCCAAACAAACCCTCAGAAGAAGTTTTATCAAAGTCCTTAGCAACCCATTTGGAATCGAAGATTTCAACACGATCCAGATATTTCTTTTCTAGATCAAAATATTCTTTTCTTCTCTTATTTGCATACAGAATGAAATTATCATATTCAGCTCCTGACAGTTTTTTATCATCAGCCTTTAAGATAAATCCCGCTTCTGAAATAAATATATTCATTCCATATTGATTAAACACTTTTGAATAAGAAGAATCAGCATTTTGGGTAGCTCCCACAAATATCTTAAGCGCATTCTTTGAAATGCTTGCATGTCTAAATGCCGCTGAAGAATAAATCTCTGCTGAAATCACAGAGCCAACTTCACTTGAGAATATTTCCATATCATTTTTATACTGAAGCAGATGCAATAAATTTAATCCGTAAGATATTTCTTTTCCTTCACATACAATGGCCATTTTTTTTGAATCCATATCTTATCTCCTCAGATTATCCCGAATTCAATTGATCTATTATATCATCGACTAACCCTGGATTCTTCGCTTCGATTTTAGGAACCATTGGTTCAATACTATCTAATGAATCTTTCACTTCCTCTACTGCTTTCATAAAAATATCTGTCGTCTTTTCCACCATTCCATAGGCTTGCTCAAGTGTTACCCCTGCATTCTCTGCGGCAATCCACATTCCAGCTTGCTTATAGTATACTTTTGCATCCAACAATAAAATCTGCTCTTCCTGAAGTTTAATTCTCTGGTTTCTCTTAACGGCCCTTGCGATACCCATTCTAGCATCAATCGTTACAGCTACTGCAAATCTTCCTACCCCAACAAAATTTACTCTTAATAGCATATTAGAAAAGAATGTTGAAGTATCCACTGATTTTGTAGCCGCATGAACCGCTGCATCGGCCATATCAATTGCAGTAAAAGTTCCAGTTGCAATAGTCATCATTCTCACTATTGTTCTGTTATTGAATGGGATGACATTTTTCCATTCAACGGCTTTAACATCCTGCTTTTCTTTTAACTCGCTGATAAATCTACGAATAAAATATGATGCTCTTACTAGAACTTCGTTTATAACCACAGGCATCGCTTGGCGTTTCAATTCATGCATAACAGCCGTTTCTGTTGTAACATCAAGTTTGCTTTGTGCACCCTCAAAAAGTTTATTAAAAGCACCAAGGTCAATCTGGTTTTTATCTGTACCAATACCATTTTTATATGCATACCTCAACTTCATGAGAAAATCTTCATTTCTAAAACATGGAATAGACGCTAATTCAGCTATTGTAGATAGAAATGAACCTGGAAGACTTGCTGTAGTCGCAATATCACTCATTAAATGTCCTTTTCTCTTTGCCATAGTTTTTGCACAAGTAATGAACCAGTTAATAACACCTGCAAATAGCTTTGTTATAGCATTTTGTCCAACAAAATTACCATATTCATTAACAGCAATTGGAATGTTTATATCTTCACCATATTTATTTACATAGAGTGTACTACCCGAAAACTGAACTATAATGCAACTAACAAGCCCCACGAGAGTAGGATGATGGCATAAATCATCTATTCTATGTGTGTTGCCATCAATTCCAAAGCTACCAGATCTGTATTCACCATCTCCTGGTAAATGGAACTCCCGTTCAAGAAATTCGATAGCGGTGTCCAATCTATCCGGATCCTTCGGATTTATTCTTGGGTTTCCTTTTCCCTCTAGTGCTAAATTACAGTAAGATTCATAATTAGGCTGCTTCTTTGCAAAATCGATTACTTTACTGTTTACTTTCTGATAAGTATCCTTTTTTACTTCAGCAAAATTCCACTCACCGACTATTGTGGCATCAATAATTCCAGTGATAATTCCACTGGTAACTGCTATTGCATAATCTATTCCATCTGCACGATTAGTAAGCCTATCAATATTGGAATTCAATTTTGCTATTTTAACCTGAGCCTCAGATAACAGCTCATCAACAGATGCTGTACCCTCAATAATATGACGTTGTCTAACGTCTTCAACACTATCTAAATCAACCAGAGGCATTATCTCAAACTCAACATCCAAATCATTACAAGAACTTTTGAAATCAACAATTGTACCCATTTATCACCTTCTCCTTCCACATTTTCTTGTATATCTCAAGAAAACATTCTACCTGTCAATTTAATGCCTCTTTGTCAGAAGACCTATGATAAGGTAGTTTCATTTAACTGAGTTATTATTTAAACCTTTCTTGAATCCAAGCCATTTCTTTTCAACATAACTTTCTCCAGCACTCCATCGAAGCATTTCTTATGAAAACTTGATACATCCATAATCGACTCAATAGAAAAATCGTCTTTATAGTTAAATGTTCTATATGGATAGAAATGATTTTGATTTGTGTTTACTGGATTCAGTTTGGCTTCAATTTCATAGAACTCATAATAACCAAAGGATCCATTTTTGAAGTTATCGTATTGATGTATTAGTCTATCAAATGCTTTCTTTAACTCTGCAAGCTGAAGTCTTGTGCTACTTCGAACTAAACTATCAGCGCTTTTAAGTATTTTATGCTTGTTGATCAATAAAAAATCACGAAGATCATCAACACTCTCCCAATTTGAATTTTTATCTGATTTCAGCTGATCAAGATCCACATCAGAAAACATTTCTACATAGGCACCATACTGTTCTGCCACAGAAGTTCGATAATTGGGGATAATTTTTTCATTAAGCGATTCTTTAAGCGCTTTAATTTCTATAAATTCTTGGTCCATTTGCCTGAGTTTTGCGGTATCAAAACAGGTTTCGCATAAACAATTAATATACTTTGCAAATGGCGCTTTTTCACGTGCAAGCACGCCCTGCGACACCCTTACAAAATCACCATTTCCAGTACGACGATATGCAATTCCACATTCGTTGCATTGAACAACCTCGACCTCATAACTTCCATCTTTAAGGCATTCGTATATTTTCTTTTCTGTCATAAAGACATCTTGATTAATTGATTTTAAATGAAAGAACGCATCAAGATCAGAGATCCTATTTGCCGCTGCCTGGCGAATGTCTTTTCGTAGTCCTTTGTTCTTTTTTTGAAAATAATTTGCTATCTCATCATCAAGGTCCTTAACCGTGTATCCAGAATTTTGATAAAAATTCATGCATTGTTTATCTGATGGGATTGGTTGTACTTTCGAATTCGGGTAACTGATAATTGGATTTAATGTTCTTGGCTTATCTGTATCAATACATTCAAGAATCGTTATATCATGAGCAAATGCATCAAAAAATTGATGAGCATGTTCAGTAAAATGTATCCCTGACTCAGTGAGACTAAAAACCACAGCTGCTACTTCATTGCTTTTTTCAATGTGCAATAAAATGCAATTTTTTACATACTGTTTTCGTTCATCGACAAGTTGCCGCATCTTTTTCTTTTTATTGTTATTTGTTGAGGAAATACTCTCAAGAGCTTTGTTGATAAAATGTTCTAAGGTTATTACCCTAATCTCTTCAAGGAATGTTTCAATGCATTGATTGATCTGATGGTCATATTGCTCCCGTGTTGCGTCATATCCTTGCATTAAAATCGTAAAACGGTGATCTTCCTTCGGAATATAATATAGATCTTTATCAATTTTCTTGAGACAATTCTCACAAAGAGCCACGACATGATAAAACATTGGAGATGTAGAGTCTAACCCATTGCCAGAACCTTTGTATAACTGATTAAGTTCCATTTGTTTTATGACATTGAAGTCGCCAATTTGTACATTTCTTGGCGCATCATCGTACTTAATTTCAAGTGAAGCTGCACACTCAATACAATGAATAATTTCACCTTTTAGCCACAACCAAGACATGAGATTCCTCCAATTTCAATTTTTTACTCTGTTTCATTTTCCCATATTGACATCTTGCCAACGTGGCATTTATATTGCTACGACAATAAGTATATTTCAATTACATTTTATAACGATGTTGGTCTAGTATAAGTAAAACCTCACGCCCATATTTCTCACATTTTGGTTCATTAAATCCAATAATATTTATCATCGTCAATGACACTCACCTATACTTAATATTTATTACATCATACCAAAATTGGAATTTCGTTACTAGTTTGTTAAGACGTTGATTACTAATACTTTCCAACTATTCTTTTTGATGCGATTTTGTTTTTTCCTTGAAATATCCTTGAGTGAATCGTATCCTAATAGCACCCTACTAATTCTTCTACGGGATGTCCCACATGCTACGAACTAGATCATGCATACGCTGCAGCAATGAATTTGAAGGTGGCTCTCGAGCAATTTACTGTCCAAACTGTCGCTTTGATAGACGCCAGGAACTTAGAGATGAATATTTGAAGAACCACGACCCTGGTTTGGTAAGAAAACTCGGATCAGTCGCACACTGTGATCGTTGTATGGCGGAATATACCGTTTTGAAGCAGCGACAAAAGTATTGTGATACTTGCTCTGAGATTGAGAAAAAGGAACAGGTTAAAAGGAGATCAGACGCCTTTAAAAAGGCAAATCCAGACTACAGGAAACAATCTGATCTTGAAAGGTTTGAAAGGTCATCGAAGAGCTGTGTTGAATGTGGTACTACATTTAAGTCTATTACGACTAAAAAGTACTGCAGCTCTGAGTGTAGGAAAAAAGGCTTCTACGCTAAAGGGAAAAATAAACAGTAGCAAAAAAATAGACCCACTAAGACAAGCTGTGTGTTAGCAGCTTAAGCTTAGTGGGTCTAACAATAGATTCAGTTAACTCACAAATGTGATAAGTGGAACGAAATGATTTTGAAGTAAAATTTCTAAAGTAACTTACGAATGCGTTCCTTTAACCATTTCAACTGTTTTCATTGCTAAAACATCCAACGGATCGACTACTGGTAATCCACCTTCAAACTTTGATGCAATAATACCAATTTCAGTACATCCAGCAATAATAATCTCAGCGCCCTTATTACGCAGATGATTTGCTATAGAATCTAAATCCATCAAATTATCCTTGTTCTTAACTCCTGCTTTCAGTCCTTGTTTGCCATAAATAAGTTCCATGACAACTTTTTCTTGTACATCATCATCAGGAACAATCAAAGTAAAATTTTCAAAATTTCTATTGTAAAGTCCACTTTTAATTGAACCCGAAGTAGCAATTACACCCACATTCTTAACAGTTGGATAGTTCTTTGTGATGTATTCTGCCACGAGTCCAAAAGCATCAAGAATTGGTACGTCAACAGACTTAGCTACCTCATCTCGAAAAAAATGTGCAGTCATACACGGGATAATAATAAAATTTGCCCCCGCTCCTTGAAGTGTCCGCGCAGTTTCAGACATAGCATTAACAGGACTTTCCCCACCATGCAAAATTGCTTGAGTTCTATCTGGAATTTTAGGATTTGAGTCTATTATTACTCTAATATGCTCTGAATCAGTTTGGGCCGGTGTCATTTCAATTATGCGTTCAAACATTACTTTCGTAGCTTCTGGTCCTAAACCCCCAAGAACACCTACGACTTTGTCCACTGGTTGTCATCTCCTCAATTTCCCGTCAGATGCTCATATGTTCCCTTTATTATTATTTCACGATTTTGCATATGAATTTTTCCATTTGCTATGACGGTTTCAATTTCTAAATCATTGTTCATAAGAATTATATCTGCATCAGATCCCTCTGCTATTGCGCCTTTTTGCGGGAATATTCCTAAGGCTTTGGCTGGATTGGTGGTACCAAAATTAAGAGCATCTTCTAGTTTAAAACCTTTTTCTTTGACAAGGCATACAATTTCGTTAAAGATACCCTCTACACCTGAGACACCTATTTCAACTAATTTGCCACAATTGTCATAGTTTGACCAGCTGCCACCGCCATCTGAACTAATTGTTATATTTTCTAAAGGGATACCTTCTTTACAAGCATCTACAATAATTTCTGCAACTGAAGCTGTCCGAGATATACCAGCTGTAAGATCAATAAGACCGCCCATTCGAGCAAATTCAAAGGCTTCATTAAGAAGCTCCTGTCGGCGATTAACATGTGTTGGGCGCAATGTTTTAATAGGTATTTCTTTATCTTGTACCATTTCAAATAACTTTTGCAAACCATTTTTTCCATTTCCGACATGAATTGTTAGAAATCCAACTTTACCGGAAATCATACCGGCAACGCGAGCTTCAAGTGCCAATCTAGCAATTTCATCACAAGTCGGCTCAGATCCACGATGATCCGAAAGCGCAACCTTAGCACCAATAATCTCATCAATGAAAATGATGTCTTTTTTTACAGAGCCAGTTAACGTGACTGTTGGTAATTCATACGAGCCTGTTATAGCATATGCGGATAAGCCCTCTTTTTTGAGACCTTTCACTTTTGCTATTAGACTTTCAACATTACGTGTACTAGCATCGGTTCCAAGCAGTCCAACAACAGTCGTAATACCATTTTTTGTTAATGCGCTCAACATAATTTCCGGTACACGTGTCGCAAATCCACCTTCTCCACCACCACCAGTCACATGGACATGCTGATCTATGAATCCAGGTGTTAATATCAGACCTGTCCCATCAATCACTTTCATTTCAGAAAATAAAGGTTCAATATTTTTGGCTATATGTGCAATTGTCTCACCGCAAATCAAGACATCCTGAATACCAATATTCTCTGGTGTGTAGATCTGCGCTCCCTTAATTAAAATCATTATGCTGCACTCTCTTCCGTGGATGATTTATCAGTTTTAATTTTTGTAATTCCTATACCTGTAAATGCGAGAATAATAGCAAAGACAATCCCCATGTAATTCATTATTGCCCAAGGTAAGTATTCAATGGTTGAAACGCCAAGAGTTGAAGTCATATAAGCTCCGGCCGCTGACCAAGGAATCAATGGGACAAGGACAGTTCCCGAATCTTCAAGAGTTCTTGAAAGATTTTTCGCATGTAGGCCTCGTTTCTTGTAAATATCTTGAAAGAGCTCACCTGGTATCAAAATTGACAAATATGAACTACCTGTAACAAATGCTACTGTGAAGCATGATGCAATTGTAGATAGAATGATTCCTGCTGTTGACTTTACTCGTTTCATAAGTTCTTCAAGTACTACGTCTAGCATGCCTGAACAACTTACTATACCAGCAAAACCCATAGCACAGAATATTAAGACTGTTGTTGAAGTAACAGATACCACACCACCGCGGTTGATCAATTTGGCTACTTCAGCGAGAGCCTCGCCTTCAAATCCTGTCATTTTAACATTAAAACCACTAACCATTGATACAAAACCATCTAACAGAGTAAAACCCTGAGTCATTATGCCTATTAGTACAGATAAGAAGCTTGTTCCTAACATGGTTGGTATGGTTGGCCATTTAAGAAGTGACCCCGCAATAATGATGAGAACAGGAAGAAGAAGTAATATGTTCCAGTTGAACATGATATCTAATTGTTCTAGCATAAGTTGAACAGATTCAGGTGTTGCAGTTTGACCCGTACCACCAATACCGACGAAAAAATAAATTATCAATGAGACAATGGTAGCAGGAATTGTCGTATAAAACATATGTACAATGTGCTCATATAACTCGCTACCCGCTGCAATTGGAGCCAAATTAGTTGTATCTGAAAGAGGCGAGATTTTATCACCAAAATAAGCTCCCGCTACAACCGCGCCCGCTGTCGCAGGAAGTGAGACACCAAGGCCCCCTGCGATTCCCATCATTGCTACACCAATCGTTCCTGCCGAACCCCAGGAAGTCCCTGTAACTGTAGAAACGATAGCTGAGATGATAAATGCTGTGACCAACAAAAACTTTGGATTAACAATTTGTACACCATAATAAATAATCATTGGCACAGTACCGCTAAACATCCAAGATCCAATAAGAAATCCAACACACCAAAGTATTAGTGTAGCTGGTAAAGCCTTTGCTATTTTTTCAATAATTGCGCCCTCCATTTCTTTCCATGTTACACCAAGCGAAAGTGCAACTGCCCCAGCAAAAAACGCCGAAATAAGAAGAAGGGGTTCTGTTCGGAGCTTAAAAATACCATAACCAACAAAAAGTGTTACGACCATAAAAATAATTGGCAGAATTGCTTGCAAAAAAGTAGGTTTCTTTTTTGCCAAAGTGGTTTTCTGGTTCATTGGATTGCCTCCTTTAAATATGATAGATACTTTTAAAGCAATTGTCATGCCAACCATCAGAATTTTCACAAACTTTAACTTCAAATTCATATACCATTTGAAATTGCCCATTTCTTGATACACATTATTCTCTTATAGTTTCAGATTAGTCCATCTAGACAATTAACCATATGGTTATCTAATTGACCATATGGCGACCACGCGAGTTAACTTAATATCCATTTGCCGATGTCAGAAATTAACGATCCTTTTGAACTATCTATAAGTAATCCAAGTGATTTTAATTTTGAAAGAATACGCCTAATCTGAGCTTCAGTTACATGAATATTATCTTCGATCGCTTTCTTTTTTAGTTCAATTCGTCCAATGTTTGGACATTCTGATACCGTCAATAGAATCCAGTGCTCAATTTCATCTAAATCTACTGATTGCCTACGGGATAATGGTTTATAAATATTTTGCACATTACCCTCATGCATGTAATGTGGTAGATCTTGAACGGTGAATACGTTACCAGTGTCGATGTTCGACAAATATTCCATAACATTAATTAGTTCACGTATATTCCCACTCCAAGGATATTGTTTAAAAAAATGAAGCGCCTCAGCATCGAATAAATCATGTTCATTTGTTATTGACCGCTTATTAAAATAGATACCAGAGAAATGTCGGATTAAATAAGTAATGTCACATTGTCTTTCTCGTAGTGGTATTGTTTTAATAGGTAAAATATTTAACCGAAAAAATAAATCTTCGCGAAAATTACCTTTCTTTGTCTCTTGGTACAAATTCTTATTTGTTGCAGCTATGATACGAATATCTACTGGGATTTCCTCGAACCCGCCAACACGACGGATCTTTTTCTCTTGAAGAACGCGAAGAAGCTTAACTTGAAGATCTATAGGAGCCTCTCCAATTTCATCTATAAAAATTGTTCCTTTATTAGCAGTTTCAAATAATCCAGCACGTCCACCTTTTAACGCACCAGTGAACGAGCCTTCGACATAACCGAACAACTCACTCTCAAGTAGATTATGAGAAATTGCTCCAATATTTACCGGTACGAAAGGATGTAATTTTCGTCTTGACTTCATATGGATAGCTTGAGCTAATATTTCCTTTCCTGTTCCATTTTCTCCTTCAATCAATATTGTAGAATCACTCATAGCAAATTTTCGTGCATCGATTAGCATTTTTTCAACCTTTGAGTTCACCGTAAGATAATCATCAAAAGATTGTAACCTGTCAGTTTCTCGAAGTTCTCGCCCCATCCTGACTCGGCTCTCGAGTTTACTGATTTGAGAAGCTTCATTTAATGTCAAGAGAAAGCCAGGATGTTCATTATCATTTATTCTCTCCGAAGATGCTAACAATTCACGACCGTATAACGAAATCAAAGTTGCTCCATTTTCTGAAAGTTTTAATAAGCACATTTTTTCAAAGATTGTAGTTATTGATTTTCCAACAATGTCTTTTTTCTTTTTTCCAATTATACTTTCAAACTCTGAGTTTATTCTTACAATCATCTGGTTCTCATTACAAAAACAAATCCCAGAATCAACTGTATTCAATATAATTTCCAACATATTTTCTGATTTTTCTATTTGACTTCGATTGCTTTCTATAGACTTAGATATTTTAACAATGTCTTTAATATGTCTTGTTACAGCGTTCGGATCAATGTAGTCACTTAGCCCGAGTTTGTTAAAGATATCAAAAATCGTCCAAAAATCAGGAATTCTACACCCAATATCAATAAGTGTTGGAATATTCTCTGGTACAAGTTGTGGCTCGCCTAATGTCACAGCAATTTTAAAAGGTCTGTCAACGACTAATCCTGGATAAAACGGTCTGTAAACAACATGATCCAGTCCCAATTCAATTAATTGCTCAATAGACTCAAAGGCAGTATATTCTGTATCATTAACCAGAAGGACTTCAGATGCATGAGGTAACGCGATGAGCTTATCGATATTTCGATAATCAATTACTCGTCTACAAATTATTATAGGAATTTCTTTTCTTATATGCTTCTTAGCTGTTTCATATGAATTCTGATTAGAACAAACTATTAAATCACCTATGATATTGGCTTCGTTTAGTTCAGATAAAAGGCACATTTCAATATCAACATATCCCTTTAACAATGGCTCAAGGTGAACTCGAATTGTTTCTCCAGTGGGTCTTCCCATACTTACAATGACAAGTTTTTTCATAATTATCCTCCATCTTTAGAAATTCCCATCTGATTTTTTTGTCGAGATACATTATATCTCATAGGATCTATCTATTTCTATAAAAATTCTTATCACCACTTAATATCGGCACTTTTTATCGTCTTTATTTAGCTGGAGTTGATTTACAACTGTCATAAAAACCATTAAACTAAAATGATTCTATCCAATATCCATACATTTTATAATATAGTTTGAATTGCAGGTTTTGCCATCTGAATTTTTTGAAACATATCAAAAAAAAAGACCCACCAAGCCAAATGCTGAAGCATAATCAGCAAATAGCTTAGTGGGTCTTCTTATAACTCAGTTTTCAAAGTTCTCCCCGAATAGTACCTCTGATTACTATTGGGTGCCTTATTTTGAATCAACCTCTTTAACTTGCCAGTTTCAATCAACGGATCAACAATATTCTTTCTAAATGCATCCTTACTGGAATGCTTCCCAAAGAACTCATGCATCTCCGCAAATGTCTTGGGTATAGTGCAATACTTAAGCAATTTTCTAATCTCTAAACTCTGAAAATACTTCTCTTTAGCTTCCTGTTTCTCTGCCATCTTATTTGCTTGCCGCCTTTTTAAATAATCCTCATAGCAGATCTCAGCTGACCATTCCAAACCGGCATTTAATTTAAAGATGATCCTACCATCTTTTTGAATGATGCCTTTATCGATGACCATTTCAAATATCTCACTTTGAAATTCTGGTGCATGAATATAGAAACCATACTCGTCCTTTTCATTGTTGTTATAACTCATCAGCTCTTTCTTTAGCCATTTAACAGCCTCATCAATTTCAATGACCCGTTCTTCCCGCTCATCAAAGCCTAGAATCAGGTCTCTAAGTTTCACTATACCTTCTGTAAGTTCATCAACCCGCTTGGTATCCCTACCAGTCTTCCCTATTTCATCGTCGACAACTCTGTAGAGTTCTTGATTGAGCTCGTTCATTTTGATTTTTAAGGCTTCTCTTTCAGCCATTTCTTTTTCGTCGAGCATCAATTCACCTTTTGCACCTTCAATATACTTTGAAAATTCAGGGTTATGCATCAAGTCGATCAGCATCTGCGAGAAGTTTTGTTCCAGATACATTTGATCATAATGCTTTGTGCTGCATCTTGATTTAAACGCCTTGTTGCATCTCCACTGATAGTTAAATTTACCTTCTTCAGATCTGCGCCTAACAAATCCAATACTGCTGCCACATTCATCACAGAAAAGCTTTCTCGTTAGTGATTCATTCTTACCAAGTCCAGGCGGATAAGGTGTTTCGATTTTGCTTCTCCTTATCGCTTCGCGGTTAACTATTTCACTCTGAACACGCTGCCACTTTTCACTTTCTATGATCGCAGGATGATGATTCTCCAGTAGATACTGCGGCAGCTCTCCCTTATTAGGTAAGCACCGTTTTTCAACGACACCGCCCCTGTGAATCTTCTGAAACAGATAATTCCCGCGGTAACTTTCACTAGTCAGAATTCGCCTTATCATTGAAAAGCTCCAGTCTACGTGCTTACCTTCTATCGGCACACCATCTATAGTCAGCCGCTTGGCGATTTCTTGTATGCTTTTACCTTCAAGGTATTCATCATATATTCGTTGAACGATCTGCGCTTCTGCTTCATCTATAGTCCATTCATGGTTCTTTGCATACCTAAATCCATAACCTAACCTGGCAGGTTTGACGATCCCTCGCTGGGCCATGCTCCTGATCGACCAAGCAATTGAACTGCCGATGTTGATTGACTCTTCCTGGCTGATCGCACTCAATAGCTCAATGATGAGCTGTCCCTTGCCGTCGGTGCTTTTAATTTGCTCGTTTTCGAACATGACCGGGACACTTGGATTTAGCTCATTTAGAATTTTTAAATGCGTCAGCGCATCAACCGTATTGCGTGCAAATCTCGATAGGGACTTCGTAATGATCATATCAATCTTTCCAGCCTGACAATCCTTTATTAGCTTATTGAAGCCTTTTCTGTTCTTCGTTGAGGTACCGGTGATGCCTTCATCGGCATAGATCCCTGCGAACTCATAATCTGGATTCTTCAGTATCGCGTAGGTATAATAAGCAATCTGCGTCTTTAGACTCGTCATCTGCATCTCGTTTTCAGTTGACACTCTGACATAAGCCGCTACTCGGAGGCGTTTGTTAAGTTGACCTGTGCTGGACATCGGCATGTGCTGTTGTCCTATTCTGGATGACTGTATGATATTTGAACTTTTAATGCTTTTAGTTAACTGCGGAATCAGGACTGCCCGCTTGCCATTTTGTAACTGCAACGCCTCGGCCTCCTTCATAGCTATGACGTTTTGCGTTGTTATACTTGTTATTATGTTTTCTTGTTCGGTTGTCATTATGTTTTCATGTGCTGTTGTCGGTCTATTTTCATGAATTGGCGACATTTCGTATTCATGAATGGGCGTTATTAAGTTCTCTGGCTCGGACGTCAATTTTTTATCATATATGGAAGTCATTACGTTCTCTTGAGCGGGTTTTACTTGGCTCGCCGCGATAATATCTTCTCTTTCAAACGGAACGCAGATACCAATTTCAGTTTCTTCACCGTCGATCCATCTGACTAGAAAATCTTTCTCGGAGTAAACCACGATTTCAAGAATCCATGCTCTTAAAAAAGATATGGTCGCTTCCGCCCTAAACTGATGGATGCTTTTAATCCCTGCCATCCACTGTAAGGCTTCAGTCCTAAGCTGCCTGTCATCCTCGAGTTTAATCAGACTTTCTTCAAATTCCTTATATTTTGCCTTCAGCGATTCAATCTCTTCATCGCTGAACTCTAGTCCTCGTCTCTGCCTCGCAAGGTCTAGCATGGTGAGTGCTTTAAGCCGGTGAAATTCAAAATGATCGTTTTGACTCACTTTCTTGATGATCTTTACCAGGTATTTAATCAAGCCAGCATTAAGTCGTCCAAACCGCATCTCAAATGCTTTTAACAGCATATTCGGCAGGATTCGGTCCTCGCGTAAAGTAACTGCAGCACATCTTTTGGAATCAGTTTTTTTAAGAAAGCATCGCCAGTATGTTCTAGTATCTACTGTAGCGTGGTAATAGCACCTTCCACAGTGGCCGCAAATCAGTCGTCTGGTAAGAGGCCTAGACTCATGTGCATTTGCACGCACAATAGGTGTCGATAATGGAATCAACTTCTGAACTTCATCAAAGACCGCCTGGCTGATGATCGCCGGATGACTGTTCTCAAGGTAATATTGAATCCTTATATTATCTGATGGCTCAGTTACTCCTGTGAACATGTTCCTTGTCGTTTTTCTCGCAACAGCATTGCCCGTATAACGGACATTCTTAAGTATCGCCTTTACAGCTTTACCGGTCCATAGGTCGTTGCCATGAACGGTTTTAATGCCTTGGTTCATCAATACTCTTGCGATCTCGATTAACTTCATCCCATTCAAATACATAGTAAATATCTGCCGTACCACTTCTGCCTGATCCTCAACTATGCAGACGATACCATCAATCGTCTTATAGCCTAACATGTTCGTGATATGAGGCCGCCCCTGAAGAAACTTCTTCTCATATCCCCATTCCACAGAATTTGAAAGTGCCTCAACCTCTGCTTGACCGAGTCCGGAATATGTTGACAAAATGAAGTTATAGTCATCTCTGGAACTATCAATGTTCTCAAGTTCAAAGAAGATGGAAACGTTGATTTCACTAAGTTTCTTCACAGTTTCTAATAGTTGCTGAGTATTTCTAGAGAACCGCTTCACACTTTTAACCAAAATAAGGTCGATTTTTCCTTCCTCGCAGTGTCGCATCAACCTCTCAAAACCCTGTCTTTTCTTAGCCCCACTGCCTGAGACATTTTCATCAAAATAAATCCCAATGAACTTCCAGTCTTCCCTTCTGCTGATCAGCTGGGTATAGTGATTGACCTGATTCATTAGGGAATCACTTTCAGCCGATTTTGAGGCGCTGACTCGACAATACGCTGCCACCCTTATATTTTTGACTTTTCCATCAACCGGACTTCTACTATTATGCTTTAGGGGATCCCATAATGTATGATCCCAGTGGATTTCTTTATCATCGAGGATATTAAAATTACGGTGGATATCAGGTTTACTATGGATATCAGGGTTATGGTCAACATCATAATTGCTTTGGTTGTCCTGAATGCTTAGATTGTCCTGATTGCTTAGATTGTCCTGAATGCTATTGATTCTACTGACACTTCTATTTCGTTGGTTATTATGATCCAAGAAAAGAACTCCTTTCCGATAGAGCAAACCGACCCTTAAATGGTATGTTCGCTCAATGCCAGAAGTATTGCAACTGCTTTCTTCCGGCTGGAAGGAGTTTTTTATTTTCGACTAATTACCCAGTTAATATTATCAGTATTTTGAATTCATCGGATCGTTTTCAATATCAGTCTTTCCAGTAATACCGCCTGTCATAACGCCTCTTTCCCTTTATCAGCTGCAGTTTCCTGGCATGATAAAGCGGATACAGGATTCGCTTGTAAAATGTACATTCGCCCGCGATACCCAAATGTTCTCTCATCTCCTTAGAGAATTTAGGCTTCTTACAAAACTTCTTTAGCTTCTTTACCTCTTTTGAGTTTACTAATTCTTCGAAGTTTATCTCATCCTTCGCAGACTGATGTTCATCCTTATAATCCTGATAAGTCATATCTGCACTAAATATCACGCCAAGTCCGAACTGGTAAGCAATACGGCCATCATCATAAATAACTCCGTTTTCTATATACTTCTCAAATAAATCTTCTCTGAAGTGATCTGGACCCTTCTCATTGACATAGGTTCTGTCCTTGGCATTCTTTGTTGTATCATATAAACTTTGACCCGGTTTAATGCGCGGTCTCATGTTATGAAAATCTCTAAAGTTTAGAAACTCTTGCTCACTTATGGCTTTCATCAATTTATTGTACTGACTCCTAATACTTTCAGCCTTCTCAATTCGGTTATGGTAAAGGATTAGTTCGTCCCTACTCTTAATGATTTTCTCTGTAAGTTCATTGATCTTTGTTGTATCAAGACCATGTATTGAAAGTTCACCCTCAACTGCTTCATATAATTCTTGATTTAGTGACTTTATCTCATCAGCAAGTTCTTTTTCATTTTGTTCTTCATCATCTGTCAGTCGTAACTTCTCAATAACCTCATCAACCATGCGTCTAAACTCAGAGCTGCCCCTAATCTTCTCAAGTGTTCGCATAAAATAGTAATCCAAATATTTTTCAGCCTTTGCTCCACCGACTATGCATTCCGTATCTATTCTCCAATATGAATTGTGACAGCGCCAAGTGCTGCCCTCGGGTGAGTCTCTCTCTTTGCCTCGATATCTCGTGACCGTGCCGCCACAATGTCCACAGTTAAATCGATTATAGTAACATACACGTCCAGCAGATCTGCCTTCTCTGCTTTCGACAATCCTCGGTTTGTTCGTTTCATTGTAGACTTCCTGAGCTCTAGCCCAAACTATCTCGCTGACTATCGGCTCATGATGCTTTTCGATATAAACTTGCGGCATTTGACCTTTATTGAGTTTCTTTCCACTGCCGGTTAACTCGGTTGGGCAAAACTTTTGGTATCGATAATCACCTTTCATCTTTTCTGATTTAATTAAGTCCCGCAATGTCGAATCAGCCCAGAAATCATATCCATTTGGGCTTTTTATGCCCTGTTCATATAGCTTTCTTATAATCCCACTGATACTTCTATTTTCAATGTATTCATCGAAGATATACCTAATAACTTCTGCCTCTTTAGGGATCACGTTCCAGTTATTGTGCTTATCTATCATGTAGCCATACACGCTAACACCTCTGAACACAATGCCCCGCTCAGCATATTTCATCCGCCCCCATTTGACATTGCTTGAGAGACTGGTCAGTTCATTTTGAGCTATGCCTGACATCAACGTTATAAGGAGCGATGATTTTTCATCGTCACTTCGGAGGCCCTCTTTTTCAAATACTACCACAGGCTTGTTCGGGAGTTCTTTAAACATTTTGAGAATCTCAAGCAAGTTCACCACGTTACGGCTGAACCGCGAAATTGACTTCGTTATAATTAAGTCGATTTTACCTTTTCGCACATCATCAATCATACGATTAAAATCTTTGCGCTCAGACATGTTTCTTCCAGAGAACCCTTCATCCGCATAGATCCCAGCGAAGTCCCAATTTTTGTTTTTGAGAATCAGATAAGTGTAATAAGCAACCTGTGTCTGCATAGAAACCTTTTGTTCCTCGAAATCTGTGGATACCCGGCAATAGGCAGCGACTTTTATATTGCGATCACACAGCACATTCGTAGCTTTTGATTGACTGACTTTACGTTTTATCCCGTTGATCGTTTCTATACCCATTCCAGGTTCTAACTTGATAACATTATTGTTTGGTTTGATATGATGGCGATTGTCTTGTCTGACCAGGAGGTTCTGTTCCACCACACTGATCTCATCAATTCTAGTCTGGCGGTGTTCTACCAACTTAGCATTCTGATAGCTTATTAATTCATCATGCTCTTCTGCCCTACCCATGTTCTCTACCCCTTCGAAGGATCTCACTTCTCCGGGTGGACCAGGCTTGGAAGCCTTCAGATTACCCGGAGACTCCCATTTATTTTTTTCAATTTCAGCGATTTCTTCTGGTCCTATCACGGTTTCTTCATCATCGATCCATTTGACTATGTACGCTGTCTTTGAGTAGACAACTATATCCAATATCCAGGCTCTTGCGATTTCATCAGTCATTCTTTCAATAAAATCGTCCATGGACTTTATAGTCTCAAGCCACTCCAGTGACTGGTTACGGTAAGCTCGATCATTTTCAATCTTGGAGATTCTCTTTTCAAAGTCCTTATATTCGGCCCTCAGTTCTTCTCTCTTAATATCTGCCTCAGCCGTGTTCATACTATCGAGCATTTCTATAGCATTAAAGTATTTAAGACGATGAAACTCAAAATGATCGTTCTCATTGACTCTGATGAGGATTTTTCTAATTTGTTTGATGAAGTGTTGAAACTCAAAGTTCTTTAAGTTAAGTTCTATTTGACTTTCCCCTGATTGCCCTTCACGCGACTGTCCTTTCCTAACGAAACGCTCAAACATTGCACTTAGTGACATTTCAACGATTTCGCGGTCGCTGGGTCTATATAAATTACACTTCCCCACGCTAGGAAGTGCATACTTACAAATCCAGTTATTATTATTGGCCCGCCTCAGTGTACATGAGCACTTGCCACACTTAAGTCGCCCCGAAAAAGGCCACTTTGTATGCACAGACTGCTCACGCAAGGAGTTATACCTAACTTCCTGCATCCGCTTACAGGCAAGTTCAAACACTTCATGACTGATGATTGCAGGATGGCTATTTTCAATATAGTACTGGGTTATTTGACCATGATTTAAAGACATACTTTTGGTAAGCATGTCCCTGACCCTTTTACGAGTCATCTTATCACCTGTGTAGGCAATTTCGTTGAGAACTTGCGTGACATAGTTATTGGTCCAGCACTTAATGTCCTTTTTGGTTTTGACGCCTGACTGATTGAGCTCTCGGGTAATCTGCGCACGAGACTTGCCGCTCAAAAATTCATGATAAATCCACCGAACCACCTCAGCTTCATCAGGGTTGATGATAAAGGTCTTCTCCCCATTCTGGATCACTGTGTCATAGCCGAACATATTTTTATAATAGGGCTTTCCTCTTTGCAGACGATGTTCATAGCTCTTCTGAACATTCTGAGAAACAGCATCTAGCTCTTCCTGTGCTACAGCAGCTTGACACTCGAGGAGGAAATTATTGTAATTTGTTGAGGTGTCCAGTTGTTCATTTTGAAAATAGACTGCCACACCCAACTCTTTAAGTCGGTTCACAGTCTCGATCAGTTCAGCGGTGTTGCGGCAAAACCGCGAGACGCTCTTGGTTAGGATGAGGTCGATTCTACCTTCCTCGGCATGACGGAGCAGTCTGCTAAACCCTGGTCGATACTTGACTGTTGCCCCGGAGATCTTATCATCGATATAAACTCCAACGAACTTCCAGTTATCTCTTTTATAGATCAACTCAGTAAAATGTTGCACTTGATTGATCAAGGATGAGTCATTGCCGCGACCGCTATTACTAATCCTGCAGTACGCTGCCACACGAATACCTGGCTCTTTACTTTCATATGGACTCTTATTTTTCTCATCAAGTGGATCCCATAGGGTCTGAGTCCATAGACGTTTTTCATTTTGGTTCATAATAAAAACTCCTTTCCATTAGAACGAACCATTGCTTACATGGTATGTTCGCTCTGTACCGGAAGTATTGCAACTACTATCTTCCGGCTGGAAGGAGTTTTATTTTAGTATTATTTTAAACTGTGATACCTCGAGTGTTGACTTATTATTCTTATTTTACACACTAGCCTTCTCCAGCAAATACTTATGCCTGAAGAGTCTGGTCTTATCCCGCATAGCGATCTCAGCTTGTTTTTCTTCCTCCGTGCGTCGTGCAGCACTGGTATTTCTCATGATCCCGCACTTAAACATAAACTCAACCCGATAATCTTCATACAGCGTGCCACGCTCCACGATCTTCTTAAAAATCTCGGCATTAAAATCATCGCTTTCTAAATCATCTAGTATCTCTATGAGCTCATCCAAATGTCGCTGCAGATAGAGACTTTCGTCTTTATTCTTACTCAGAGACTCGTGCTCCATCATCAGAATTTCCTGTTCATACACTAGATGTCTGAGATTGGCTTCATAGACGGGATTAGACCTGCCGCTGCTTCTGGATGCCAGCTCGCTGATCTGATCGGCCACGACCTCAATCTTCTCCTCAAGTTCCTTGAGCCGACTCACTTCTTCCTCTGTCAGTGAGACGATTTCAATGGCTTTATTCGCATCCTCGATGATCTTTGGAATTTCGCCTTTCATCTCATAGAGCAGCCTCACAAATCCGTCTTCCAGGGCTTCTTCCCAGACATACTTTGAATGACACTCAATGTCCTCTTTGCTTCTTTGTGAAGCCACTCGGCACTGCCAAGCTGTGAAGTGAAAATAGGCTCTGTTTCTCTTGGAAGTTAAACGCCTTCTCGTTACGGGTCTGCCGCAGTCCCCACAAAACAGCATGTTCGAAAACGGCGCTTTGCCACTGTACTGTGTCGCATACTTCAGATCTGGATCGTGCTGCATTAGATACCTTCTAGCCAGCTCTTTTTGTACGTCGTTATAAGTCTCTTCTGAGATAATTGCAGGATGGTGATTTCGAACCAGATACTGCGGTTTATGATTATTATTCTTCGTTCGTTTGTGGCTTAGAAAATCCAGCGTCACGGTCTTTTGACAGATGGCGTTGCCAGTATAGCGTTCGTTTCGCAGCAGTTTTAGCACTGAGTCGTTCGTCCAGGTCGGATTGCCCCTCGCTGTCAGGATGCCATCTTCCATTAGGCCTTTTGCGATGAGCGTAGCGCCTTTACCCTCTAAAAGCTCTCTGAAGATGCGCCTGACCACTTCGGCTTCTGCTTCGTTGATGACAATATTATCCTCTTCGTCTCTGTCGTAACCTAGAAAATAGGTCGTTGGCATATGGACGACACCTTGTGAAAACCGCTTCGTGAAGCCCCAGGACACGTTTGCGCTTAAATTTTTTGACTCTTCCTGAGCAATACTAGAAATTATGGTAATTATTAACTCTGAACTTGATTCTAAGGTATCTAAATTTTCTCGTTCGGCGTGAGTATACGAGGATAAACGGAATTGTGTTGATGTTAATATGTACACTTGTGTACTTTTTACAGAATCCGCTGATTGCAAAGGATCTGGAGTATTCACAAAAAAAGAAGCCTTCAAGTTAAGAAGGCTTTTAAAGTGGGGGATTGCTATGTTAAAGGTTGTCAACGATTTAATTATTGATGTTAATATGCCTATATAAGTTCTTCAATTGGTGTGTAATCAACATCAAAACCAAAAGCTCGTGGTCCAAGTGTTTCAATACCTCTTGGCAATCTAAATACATCTCTTGCTTTAAGCCCTATAACGGCAACCTCTTGACCAACTTCAATTTTATTGTTTGTGAATGGCTCACCAGTTTTGTTATCCACCACAATAATCATATCCGGACTTGTGGTAATGATTTTATCATCTTTCCAAGCAATATGATTTTCAT
>Ga0302240_1001020_pt1 | contig 24239 bp, 25 predicted proteins | sample AAG_UR_His_MG_FD_193538 | JGI IMG/M metagenome (GOLD analysis project Ga0302240, IMG submission 193538) | Enriched activated sludge microbial communities from anaerobic digester in WTTP, New Holstein, Wisconsin, United States - AAG_UR_His | ecosystem: Engineered > Bioreactor > Anaerobic >... | reverse complement strand
ATACTTCCATTTCAAACTTTGCTCCGTATGGGGCTGAGCCGTTAGCCGTAAGGCAACGGAAATCCAAAAAGGAGGTAAACATGGGTTACGAATGTACATTCATTTGTTCACCAGAGTTGGAAACCGCGAAAGTAGAAGAGCTTACAGCCAAGGCTTCGAAAATCATTGAAGCATCGGGCGGGACAATCAAAAATCTGCAACAATTGGGTAAGAAAAAACTTGCTTACAACATCAAGAAGTTCCGTGAAGGCATTTATGTCTATATGGAAATTGACGGAAGCGGAAGCATGGTGTCTTCTTTGGAAACATTCTTTAAAGTTAACGATCCTATAATAAGATTTTTAACCGTTAAAGTTGAACCGAAGAAAAAACTCGCTGCAAAAAAAGCTGAAGCAAAAGCAAAAGCGGCGGAAAAAACGGAGACAGCCAATGAGCCAGCAGAATTACCAACTGCCACAGCAGAATAATGTAGTATTGGTAGGAAGACTCACAAGAGATCCGGAAACAAGAAGAACTTCAAACGCTAAGTCGGTCTGTAAATTTGACATTGCCATAGGAAGAAGATTCAAAGATGCCGCAACAGGCGAATGGAAAGATGCAGATCCTACTTTTGTACCCGTAATTGTCTGGGGAGACCAGGCAAACAGATGCGGAGACAGGCTTAAAAAAGGAATGCCTGTTCACGTTGAGGGAAGACTCCAGACTAACAGCTGGCAGGCTACCGACGGTACAAAAAAATCAAGGCTTGAAGTAATAGCTTCAAGAGTACAGATTCTTGTAAGAACAGACGGAGCGCCGGTAAGCAAATCGCAGGTTGAAGGTTCAGATAACGGCGATTACGTATCGGAAAGCGACGTAAATATGGGCGATGAAGAAGTTCCGTTTTAAAGAATAATCGGAGGATTAAAAATATGTCAATGGATAAAAAACCAGGAGCACCTCGTCCGGCCGGCTCAAAGCCAGCGGGAAAGTTTAGAAAGGGCGGACCGATGAAGAAAAAAGTCTGCCGTTTTTGTGTTGATAAAATAGAAATAGATTATAAAAACGTCAGTTTGCTCAGAGCATTTGTTACTGAAAGCGGAAAGATTCTTTCAGGCAATGTTACAGGCACCTGCGCAAAACACCAAAGAGAACTCTGCAGCGCTGTAAAAAGAGCCAGAATGCTTGCATTGCTTCCTTTTGCGGCAAACTAAAGGGAGGATATTTTAAATGAAAGTTATTTTAAGAGCTGATATAACAAACGTCGGAAGACAGGGAAAAATAAAAGACGTAGCAGCCGGATTTGCAAGAAATTTTTTGCTTCCTAAGAAACTTGCGATGGAAGCTACTCCTCAGAATCTCAAAATCTGGGAAAGAGAAAAAGTAAAACTTGAAAAACAGAGAGAAGAAATAATAACAAACGCTACGGCAGTTAAGGAAAAAATAGAAAAAGCAGCGTTCTCGACGAAAGTAAAAGTCGGCGAAAACGGAAAAATATTCGGTTCCATAACTACAAACCACCTTGCGAAACTTTTCGCTCAGGAAGGTTTTACGATAAATAAACATGACATACTGCTTCCCGCTCCTGTTAAAGAAGTAGGAAAACAGACTATAACGATAAGACTTCATCCTGAAGTTTTGGCCAAAGTTGAAGTTGATATCATAGAAGAAAAACAGAAAAACTAAAAAATATGTCAATGAATGTTTTAGAAAAAGTTCCTCCTCAATCACTCGATGCCGAAATGGCGCTTATAGGCGCTATGTTAATAGAAGAAGATGCCGCCGTTAAGGCAATCGAGATGGTTAAGGAGGAAGATTTTTACGGCAAAGTCCACCAGACAATTTTTGACGCAATAAGAAAACTGGTAGACGTGCAGAATATAGATATAATAACCGTCAACGATAAACTGAAAACAAATCCGCTCTATATCGATGCCGGCGGAATGAGATACCTTACAAGCCTTATCGATAAAGTAAAAACCGCCGCAAACGTAGAAGAATACGCAAACATCATAAAAGATAAATCAATATTGAGACAAATAATCAACGCCGGAAGCAAAATGGTTACCGAAGCTTTCAGCGAAAAAAAAGCGCCAGTCGAAATACTGGATTCATCGCAGGAAATAATATTTAACATATCAAAGCAAAACACGTTAAGCGAGTTTGTTCTTCCGTCGGCAATGATAGAAGAAACGGTTACAAAACTCGAAAAACTTCATAACGACAAAAAAGATGTTTCAGGTCTTAGAACCGGTTTTGACGAACTTGATAAAAAAACATCCGGCCTTCAGCCTTCGGAACTTATCATTCTTGCAGGACGCCCTTCAATGGGAAAAACTTCCTTTGCTTTAAATATAGCCGAAAATATTGCGGTGCATAATAAGGGAACGGTTGCGATATATTCTCTTGAAATGTCAAAAGAAGCTCTGATGATGAGATTTCTTGCGTCATGCGCGCTTGTAAACGGCCTTGATTTGAAAAACGGGAAATTTAAATCAGAAGACTGGTCCAATCTTACGACTGCTGCGCGCAAACTTTCGGAATCTGCCGTTTATATTCTTGATAAAGCCAATATGAACGTTACGGAATTGAGGGCATCGTCGCGCAAACTTTCAAAACAGCTTGAAACAAAGGGCAAAAAACTTGATCTTATAATCGTCGACTATCTGCAGCTTATGAGAGGAGCCGCAGGTTATAAATCTGATTCTCAGGAAGCGGAAATTGCAGATATTTCCAGATCTCTTAAGGCAGTCGCAAGAGATTTGGCAATACCTGTAATAGCTCTTTCACAGCTTTCAAGAGAAAACGAAAAAAGAGGCAAAGATAAAACTCCTCAGCTTTCGGATTTAAGAGGTTCAGGAGCAATAGAACAGGACGCAGACGTCGTCGCGTTTGTTCACAGAGAAGGTTATTACGACAGAGAAGATCCCGACAAAGCCAATCTTGCCCAGATTATAATAGCAAAACAAAGAAACGGACCTACCGGAATAGTGGACCTTACGTTTGAAAGTAAATACACAAAATTTTTTAATAAAGCATATTCTTCGGAGGAATATCAATGAAGGAACAACCGCCATCTGCAAGCAGTAAAAAAGAGTTTAGAAATTTTTTCCGCCAGACATGGGTAGAAGTAGACAAAAGCGACTTCCATTTTAATCTAAAAAAAATCAAAGAATATTTAAAAAAAGACACAAAAATACTTGCTGTTATAAAATCTAACGGATACGGACACGGCGGCGTGGAACTTGCCAAAGAAGCCGTAAAAGCAGGCGTTTACGGAATAGCCGTAACGTCAATCGAAGAAGGAATACAGTTCAGAAAAGCCGGAATTAAAGCAAATCTGTTGGTTTTCGGAGCTCCATATCCCGTCGACAGTCTCTCGGTTGCCGTTTTTTGGGACTTAATACCGACTCTCTCTAATCTTCACGAAATACAGCATCTGGCAAATCTTGCCAAAAGATTGAGTAAAGTTTTAGAATTTCACTTAAAAATAGATACGGGAATGGGCAGAATCGGAGTTTCTCCGCAGGACGCATATACGGTACTTCAGAAAATATCGGAGATGCCCGAGATAAAACTTGCCGGCATTTATACTCATTTTGCCGTTGCCGATACTGATGCGGCTTATACGCAAAACCAGCTCGATATATTCAATGACATAACAAAATACGCAAGAAAACTAGGCCTGAAATTTATCGCTCATTCCGCCAATACGGCGGCTCTGATAAACAATAAAAAAACGCATCTTGATATGGTAAGGCCCGGAATCGGGCTTTACGGGCTTACTCCTTTTGACCACGCCCATAAAAATCTTAAACTTAAACCGGTTTTATCGTGGAAAACAAGAATAATAAATTTAAAAAGAGTATCGGCAGGTTTCTGCGTAAGTTACGGCAGAACTTTCGTTACCAATAAAGCTTCCGTTATAGCGACAATTCCGGTAGGATATGCCGACGGATACAGCAGAGTGTTGTCAAATAAGGGGGATGTTCTTGTAAGAGGCAAAAGATGTCCTATTGCCGGAAGAATAACAATGGATATGATGATGGTTGACGTTACCGGAATAAAGGGCGTTGCTATCGGAGATGAAGTTGTTCTGATAGGTTCACAGGGAAAAGAATTAATAAAAGCCGAAGAGCTCGCAAAACTTCAAAATACCATTAATTATGAAGTGACATGTTCAATATCGGCCAGAATACCGAGAATTATTGTTTAATATTTTTGCGGTAATTGTTATTTCAATAAATTTCAAATTGTTATAGAATAAATTATGGTTTTAAAACATACACACGCAATAATAAAAAAAACGACAGCTAATCCTTTTGGTTTTACCGGACGGATAATAAGACAGATAATAAACGGCACCGGTACGGCCGCGCAGATAACGGCTGAAACACTTCTTTGGATTTTCAAAGGCCAGATAAATGTTAAAAATACAGTAGCGCAGATGGTTGAAGTCGGCTACAGATCTTTTCCTATTATACTTTTGACTTCTTTTTTTACAGGAATGGTACTTGCTCTTCAGGTCGGTTCCGCAACTTCAAATATGTTTAACGAGCCGGTTTATATAGGGATGATTACCGGTTTTGCTCTTGTAAAAGAATTGGGCCCGGTTCTTACCGCCATAGTTATTGCCGGAAGAGTCGGTGCCGCGATAACGGCAGAGCTAGGCACAATGAAAGTTACCGAGCAGATAGACGCTTTATATACGCTCGGAACAAATCCTGTTAAATATCTTGCAGTACCGAGATTTCTTGCCTGTATAACAATGGTTCCGTTATTAACTGCGATAGCAAATATAATAGGAATATACGGCGGACTTGTTGTTACAAATATGAACTGGGATATTCCGTCAACCGTTTATATGGGAGATATTCTCGACGTTATGCAGATCTCGTCTTTTATGCACGGATTTATAAAATCATTTTTCTTTGCGGTGATTATCGTTATAGTGGCATGCCATAAAGGATTCGGATGCAGCGGCGGAGCCGAAGGCGTCGGAAAAGCAACTACAAGCTCCGTTATGGTTTCAATGATTTTGATACTTATATCCGATTATTTTCTAACCGCTCTTCTTGTAGCTTTAAAAATCTATTAAATCATTTCCTTTTTTAAAATAAAGCTTAAAATTTTCACCGGTATTTATAGAAAAATTTTTAAGAATATTTTTTCTTTCCGTTATTTTTGAAGCATAAAAATCAGCAAGCCCCTGCGACTGCGAAATTACCGTTATTTTATATTTCCCGTCAGCGCAGACGCCGAAAGTTTCAGGCAGTAAAAGCAAAACGAAAGGATGCAGATGGTAATGGTAGACCTGAAAGAAAACAGGCTGTGACGTGAAAATATTGAGGTTTGAATCGTAAAGAATATTTTCAAACCGCGTTTCGTTCAGATAAGCGGCCGTATTTTGCAGGTATCTTTGCCATATGCGCGCATAATACAGAGAATTCAGCGAGATGACAATCATAAAAACGATATTAAGCGTTTTTATGAAATGCGTTTTTAAATTTTTAAAAATAACAGCCAAAGGCATAAATAATAAAGCAGAATAAAACCCGACGGTTCTGTATATATAGCTGTCGGATGAATGGATATTAAATATAAAATTATCAAATATGTTTATGCAGGACGCGATAAATACGGCAAGAAAGATTTTATTTTTGAACGAAGAATTTTTTGCCCCCGAAATAAAAAAAATGAGAATCAGCGATACGGCAAGCCTTATTACGGTGCCGCTTCGGAAAATGCCGGAATGAATATATTCTCCGGCTGAATTAAAAATCGGATTAACGATATAATAGAGATTGAAGAAAAAAGCGAAAATAAGAGCGGCAAAACTTAATAATACAGATGCTTTGGGAAGCAACGAAACGTATTTTGTTTTAATATGTTTTTTTATTCCTATAAATAAAAGAAACGGCGCAAAAACGGCAGTCATCGGATGGCTGCTTATAAGAGCTATTGAGAAAAGCAAAACGGAAAAAATATTAAAAAGAGATAAACTGTTAAAATCACGGCAAAAATAAATTGCAAAAATTATCCAGAGAAATAAAGCAGTATTGAGATTTTCCGTCCATATCTGGTAAATCATAAACGGCATACATATTAAAAACGAAAGAAGGATTAAATCGAAAATGTTTTTTTTGTCTTTCGGCAGATTCAAATATACGAATGCCAGAAAAATAAGAGGCGAAAGATAAGATATGAAAGTAAAAATATATAAAAGAACCGATATATTTGTAACGCCTGCTTTTATTGCAAGTCCCGTTCCGAGATGCGACAATATAGACGGGAAAAACCTTGAATTATACGGAAAATGCGCAAAACCTTCATGTCCTGTCCATATATTGCTTGAAATCAGAACTTCCCAGAAATGATGAACGCCGTCTTCTATCAGCCCTATATGATTTAATGAATTAATTGCAGCAACGGCAGTTATTGTAAGAGACAAAATTATAAATGAAAGATTATTTTTTATAAAAAAGTAAAATTTATTTTTCATATATCAAATTTCATCAGAACCGCGTCGTCAAAACCGTAATATTTCGGTCTCATCCCGTACTTCTTAAAGCCGTTTCTTGTATATAAGTTTATTGCTACAGAGTTTCTTTCGTTAACTTCAAGAAAAATTGTCTGCGCATTTTTCTTCTTTAAATCGTCTATTGCGTAATTGAGCATATTTTTGCCTAAATTTCTGCCTCTGAAATCTTTTGCGACAACTATATTTAATATCTCTGCTTCATTTGCTATGAGCCTGTAAATTATAAAACCGGCGGTGATTCCGCCGGTTTTGCATATTTTAAAATTTGAAAATTTATTTTCCGATTCGGATATGAACATTTTGTCTGTCCAGTTATCGGAAAAAGATTCTTTCTGAATTTCAAGAATTCTCTGCAGATCTTTAATTTCAAAATCTGAAGTAACGGTAGTGTCCATTTATTTGCTTTTCTTTTCCGCTTTTTCTGTTTTTTTGGATTCCTGTTTTTCCGCTTTTGGCGTTTCTTTTTTCGCAAAATATTTTTCTCTGATCAAATTTTCTATTTCGTCAGATACTGCCGGATTATCGTGCAGATATTGCTTTGCGTTATCTCTGCCCTGTCCGATTTTCTCGCCTTTATACGAATAAAAAGCGCCTGATTTTTCAACGATAGCGTTATTTGCAGCCATGTCTATAAGATATCCGAATTTATCTATTCCTATGCCGAATAATATGTCAAATTCAGCCTGTTTGAAAGGTGCCGCGACTTTATTTTTTATGACTTTTACTCTGACGCTGTTTCCTAAAATTTCATCGCCTTTTTTGATAGACTCTATTTTTCTTATATCAAGTCTTACCGATGAATAAAATTTCAAAGCCAGACCCCCGGGAGTTGTTTCGGGATTGCCCCACATAACTCCGATTTTCTGTCTCAGCTGGTTTATAAATATTATTGAAGTTTTCGATTTTGATATTGTGCCTGTAAGTTTTCTCAATGCCTGGCTCATAAGTCTTGCCTGAAGGCCCATAAAAGAATCGCCCATTTCACCTTCAATTTCAGCTCTCGGCACAAGCGCGGCAACGGAATCTACTATTATTAAATCAACGGCACCGGAACGAACCAATTTATCTGCGATTTCAAGCCCCTGTTCGCCTGAATCAGGCTGAGATATGAGCATATCGTCTATATTTACTCCGAGTTTTGAAGCATAATCGGGATCCATTGCGTGTTCTGCGTCTATATAAGCTACTATTCCGCCCTGTTTCTGCGCTTCTGCGGCAACGCATAAGGCAAGCGTTGATTTCCCGGATGATTCAGGTCCGTAGATTTCAATTATTCTTCCCCTGGGTATTCCGCCTATTCCTATGGCTATATCAAGAGGCAATGCTCCCGTAGGTATAACGTCAACGTCAACATGCGCATTTTTTTCGCCGAGTCTCATTATGGCTTCTTTGCCGAAATCTTTTTCAATTTGTGTTAACGCCAGATTAAGTGCTTTAAGTTTTTCGTCTTTGCTCATTTGTGCCTCCGGTATTTATTTTACTTTTTAAGCAAGGCTAAGCATACCATACAAAAGTATTAGTTGTCAAGTGTTTAGTAATTATTTTGACAGATTTCTCTGTAATTGCAGTATTTGCAGAAAAATCCGTTATCGGTTTTTTCAAACAATTCTTTCGGTTTCGGTTTGTTTTTTTCAACGTCTGATAAATATTCGTACATCTGAAGAGTTTCTTCAATTACCTGTTTTTTTAGATTTTCAAGATCATTTTCTTTTAACTCAACGGCGCTTTCCGAGTAGGAAGGACACAGATATGCGATTGAAGGAAGTATATCTCCGAAAGCGGCATCAAAATGATAACATGCCCACAGAGCATATCCCGTAAGCTGTTTTGAATGTTTTTGAATATCGGGTTTTCCCGTTTTCCAGTCAAGAATATGGATTTTGCCGTCAACAGGTATAAGATAATCCACCTTGCAGTAAGCTTTATATTTATCTATTCTTGTTTCTCCGAATCCTTCCGGTTCAATAACCCAGTTTTCGCTTGCCTTTAAAGCCGTTTCAAAAATCCATCTTAAGCGGTCGCTGTTTAAAAAATTCAGAAGCGTTTTTTCAACCGCAGGAAACAAATCGTCTCCGGTGACGCAATCTTTCTGTTTGTAATAAACTTCGGTAAAAGTTTTCGCTGCACAGTATGAATTTGTTTTTTCAAAAGCATAAAGCAGAAATTTTTTCTTGTCTATAGGTTTTGAAGTTTTTTGAAGTCTTAAAAGAAGATCTTTTATAATGTCGTGCACTATATTGCCGGTTTCAAGAGCAACCGACGTTAAAGATTTAAGCTGCTGTATTTTTTGAAGAGGGATTTCGGCGTCGAATTTTGCATAATAGTCGTAAAAGTACTGTCTTTTGCAGTTTGAGAATCGGTCATATCTGGATACAGACCATCCGAGAATATCAGTATACGGGAATTTTTTTATTTTAGGAAGTTTCATAACGGGATTCATTTTATCATTTAACAAAAGTAGTATCAAATATTATTTTTTAATATAATGATTGCGTGAAATACAGATTCAATATAACTTCAGGTTTCAATAATTCAGGTTCTGCCGGAGAGCTTAAAAAAGCAGGCGCAACAGAACTTTACGCAGGTTTCTTCGATAAATCCGTAAACGGCAGATATCCCATAGCTTTTAATATTTTAAACAGACGCGGCGAGGACGCCAATTTTACCGATTGGTCTGATTTTAAAAAAGCCGTAAATTCTGCGGAAGAAAATAAATTGCCCGTTTATATCACTTTTAACGGCATTTACACAGAACCCCAATATAAACTCATAGCAGAAACAATAAAAAAAGTAAGCTCTTTGCGAGGAGTAAAAGGCATAATAGTAAATGATATTGCGCTGCTTCTGCTTCTTAAACAAAACGGATATAAAAAAGATATAGTTATTTCGACCGGGGGAACAGTTTTTAACAGCCGGACTGTCGCTTTTTATAAATCGCTGGGCGCAAAAAGAGTAATTTTAGACAGACAGCTTTGCGCAAAAGACATTCTTGAAATAGTCAACAGCGATAAGTCGATGGAGTACGAAATTTTTGCTTTCGGAGGCAGCTGTTTTTTTATAGACGGATTTTGTTCTTTTTTTCACTGCTCCGAGAATATTGATAAGAACGGTAAAATTATAAGCACTTATAACGTAAACATGTGCGAAACGGGCTGTCATCTGATCAATGAAAATATTTTAAAATTTTCGGAACATTATAAAAAGAAATACGGCCTTAACGCCGGAAATTTTTCGCAAAATATGAGGCATTCATGCAATTTATGCCTTTTGTATGATCTAAAAAACGCCAAAAACATATCGCTGAAAATAGTAAACAGAAAACAGTCGACGCCGTCTTTTGTAGAAGCGGTAAAAGAGGCCTCAGACTCCATTGATACCGTTAAATCAAAAAAAGAATATGTTAAATTATGCAGAAAAATTCTCAAAGAAAAAGGCCTTTTTGAATGTAACGGCTCACAGTGTTTTTATAATTTATGAAAAAAGAAAAAGCAAAAATAATTAATTCGGTTTCCCAACTCGATTTATGCCGCGGATTTGAAAGAATCTATTTCGGCGACGAATTCTGCGAATATAAAATGCCATCCGTTGAGGATCTTGCAGTTTTAAAAAATAAAGCGCATGGTAAAAAAATTACGGCGGTGTTTCCATATATCCCGCAGTCGTCTTTTAAAAAAATTATAAAGCCGCTGGATTTTATAGCCAAAAATGCGCAGATATTTGACGAAATCGTATTCAACGACTGGGGTTTTTTTTATTACATAAGAGAAAATTATCCTGACTTAAAACTTGCAATAGGCAGACTTCTGACCAAGCAAAAAACGGATCCGTTTGCCCGTGATATAATTTTAAACAGGCAGAAAGCCGCTTCTTTAAAACATAAGGTTTTTATTCCTAAAAAAGTGCCTTTTGAAACTTTGGATTATTTCGGGCAGAATGCGGCAAACTCAAGTATTTTTCATAAATTTATGAAAAAAAACAATATAATACGCGTTGAGCTCGACGCGCTTGCATGGAAAAGCGAAATAAAACTTCCGCCTTATATTAAATCGTCAATATATTATCCTTATGCCAAAATATCCACTACCAGATACTGCGGTCAGCTAAATATGGTAGAAAAAAATTGTTTAAAACAATGCGAAAAAAATATAATCTCTCTTAAAAAATACAGAACAAAATTCAGCTACATTATAAAAGGCAACGCGATATTTTTTAAAAATGAAAAGTCAGCCGTAAAAAATCAGTCAGACAGGATAGTTTATAATGACTGAGAAAAATATGGTTTCAATAATTATTCCGTGTTTTAATGCCGTTAAATATACGAAGAAATGCGTTGAAAGCGTTTTAAAAAAATCGTCATATCCTTATGAACTTATTCTTATAAATAACGGGTCGAGTGATTCTACTTCTCAATATCTGAAAAAACTGCGTCCTAAATCTGAATTTTTAAAAAAAGTTTTAATAATTAATTTTAAAAAAAATCTAGGTGTTGCAAAAGCTTTAAATACAGGCATTTTAAAATCTTCGGGCCGGTACGTATGTTATATAAATAATGACGTAATAGTTACAAAATATTGGCTTGAAGGCCTTGTTTACGCTTTAAACGAGAATCAAAAAAATGCGGTTGCCGGCACAATGTTCAATCCATTTGAAAATAAGATGCTTGTAAAAAAAGCCGAAAAAAATAATAAAATAATCGATATTGAAGCAGCCAGAATAAGACTTGAAAATTTTAATAAGGTAAAAAAAGCAAAAACGGTTCACGGCCTTTGCATGTGCATAAAAAAAAGTATATTTAAGAAAACAGGTTTTTTTAATGAAAATTTTTATCCTTGTTTCGGCGAGGACATAGAATTCTGCGAAAGAGTAAAAAAGGCCGGATACAGACTTGCCGATGCCTGCGGCGTTTATATTTTCCATTTCTGGAATAAGTCGGTCAGATCAAAAGAATTCAAAAAAGAAAACAAAAATATTGAAACTGTAATGAATAGACATTATAAAAAATTCAATATCCACGAAAAACATAAAATCTAATATTATCGGTCTAAAAGGTTTCTCAGCGCATTGTCCAGTTTTTTGCCGAGTTCCGAACTTTTGCCGCTTTGGGCATCTTTTAATATTTCGCCTAATGTGCCTGCCGTGTCAAAAGAAGTTTTTGGATTGTCTATAGTTCCCGTAATTTTCATTTTGGCGTATAAGCCCGAATCTGTTTTTAAATTTACCAATCCCGCTTTGAAATCAACCGTTCCCGAAGTTGAAATCGTGGTTATCGGCAGTTTAAAATCAATTTGTTTAGCCGTCATTTTCCCTTCGGAAAATACAGTATTGAAAATAAGGCTGTCGTAATTTATACCGCTTTTTGTTTTGTCATCTGCTTTCTGCGATTGTTTTATATTGTTGTTGAGCGCATTAAATATCATGAGAAATATCTTTGCAAATTTATTTTGCGAAAGTTTTTCTGTATTTGTTATTTTACCTTCAGAAATCGAGCAGTTTACATATCCGTTTGCATTTTTCATGTCTTTTGAGGCCGGCTTTAAAGAAATTTTCAAATGGGCATTTTTACCCGTTATATAAGGTATCTGAACGCTGCCTGCGGCTATATCGGCCGTTATATTCATATCAAAGTTTTTTGAATTTTGTTTTTGCGCCGTTTTTCCCGTTTCTTTTGCGGGTGTTTCTTCATAAGACGGCTGTTCAAGAACGAGTTTGTCTATTTTGAAATTTATATCCAGGCTTTTTTTTGAATAAGCTCCGGAAAAATTAAAATTCCCTCCGTTAAATATGCCTGAACAATTTTTAACTGCCATATCTTCTTTTGAATTTATAACTGCTTTAAAATTTGTATTTTTAATATCAATCTGCGGTTTTATCTGTTTGAAAGATAAAGATATGCCGTCGATAATTCCCGATATGTTTTTTTCAGAAAAGTTTAAATCTGATTTGATTCTGCCGCCTGCTTTGTACTCGGGAATAATTTCTGTAATTTTATCCAAAGCAATATCAGTTTCATTTTTAAAAGCATATTTAAGTTTAGGCATGTTCCAGTTTAATGTGCCTGACGTTTTTATCGTGCCGCACGGGATAGCAATGTCTGTTTGTTTAAGAAGCAGAGTTTTATTTTCTAAATCAGCCGTGATTTTCAATAAGCAGTCCAGAGATGAAATTGTAAATTTAGTTTTTGAAACAAAGAAGCTTTTAAAAGTTGAGTCTGTTATATTTTTGCATACTATTTTTAAGTCCGTCTCTGGTTTTTTTATGTTTTTAAAAACTCCCGAAGCTGTAATTGCGACCCCATTATAGTTTGTTTCAAAAGATGTTATTTCCGCCGAAAATTTTTCAAGATCGTTGTTGTTAAGGTTTATTATTGTCTGTATTTTTAAAGGAACAGAAATGTTAATTTTATTCTGTTTATGTTTAACTGTCATTTGTGCGGTGCAGGTAAACGGGCCGGTAAAAGAAAAACCGGAGACATTGGTGTTAAAATCAGAAATTTCAGTTTCAATTTTCAGAGATTCGTCTTTAAAAAATATTACGGAATCTTTAACGTAAAAACGGTCGATTTTTAAAGGCATGTTGCTTTCTTTGTTTTTTGTTTCATCCTTCTTTAGCTGTGTGTTTTCGGACTTTTGCGCGGTCAGATCGCTGAAATTGAAATTGCCGTTTTTGTCTTTGAGAACCTGTACATACATTCCGTCGATACCAAGAGTTTCGATTTCTATTTTTTTCTTTAAAAGAGGTTTTAAAGTCGCTTTCAGAGTTAATTTTTTTGTTTTGAAAAAAGTTCCCTGCTTAAATGAAGAGTTTTCCGACATTGCAAAATCAGACAGCGTTATGCCTATCAATGTAAAAGACGCTTTGTCAAAAGAAACTTCTCTATTGAAATTTTCTTTGGCATAGCTTATAACGTACTGTTTTATTTTATCCTGAGGCAGCAGTATTTTTACAAGCATCAAAGAAACTGCCGCAAATATAAGTGCGGCGGCAACCGTAAAAATAAGCAGTTTTTTGAATGTTTTCATTGCAGATGCATTAAACAAAATAAATTTTTTTAAGTAAATAGAGTTAAAACGGACGATGTTTATAAATATGCAAAAATATAAATTGTTTGTTAATAAATGACAAATAGTATATAATAAAAAGCATAACCAATCACCGTCGCGTTTGTACGGGACTGCCAAATATAATTCATCAAAGACGGCTGATAAAAATTGAGGATGTTTATTGTTAAATGGACTGAGAAATTTTAACAATAAAAACCGCTTTGCGTTTACCGTATGTTTGCATAATAAAAACGAGAAAATAAAACTGCCCGCACGGTCAACATACGATTAAGATTCTGCAATTAAAATTTAAATTAATAAAACGGAGATAACAATGATAACGGAAAAAATAAAACAGTTATCCGAAGAGATTGAAAAGCTTTTGGAAACGGCTTACGGTTTTGAAAAAGAAAACAAAGAGCTGAAAAACAGATCCGAAGTTCTTGAAGAGGTTAACAAAATACTTAAAGATGAAGTTAAACCTTTGAGAAAAGAAAATAAGGCTTTGAAAGACGAAATTATAGGTTTAGAAGTAAAAAATAAAAATTTAAAAGATAAACTTGTCGCTGCCGAGCAGGAAAATGAAAAACAGCAGGACGAAATATACAGACTGAGAAGACAGCTGCGCTGATTGTTGTCAACAAACAAGAAATAGTATATAATAAATCCGAAAATGCCATCATCGTCTAGCGGTTTAGGACATTGCCCTCTCAAGGCAGAGATCACGGGTTCAAATCCCGTTGGTGGCATTTTAATTTTTTTTAAAATTTTGATTATTTTTTACTTACACGGGAGAAAATATGTTAGATATTAAATTGTTCAGGGAAAATCTTGAATATGTTCAAAACGGTCTTAAAAAAAGAGGTTTTGATACGAATTTTGAAACATTGATAAATCTTGATAATGACAGAAGAAAACTTATAGTTGAAATAGAACAGGCCAGACTCAGAAGAAATACGGATTCTGAAAAAATAGGAAAACTCAAAAGAGAAGGCAAAGAACCGGATGCCGCTCTTATGGACGAGCTTGAACAGTTTAGAGTAAGGATTCAGGAAAATGAAAGATTTCTTCTTAATATCGAAAACCAGATTGAAGATATTTTAATGAGAATCCCTAATATTCCCGACGAAAGCGTTCCTATGGGTAAAGATTCAAATGATAACGTCGTTGTCAGAACCGTAGGAGACATTCCTAAATTTTCATTTAAGCCTAAACATCACTGGGAAATAGGGGAAAAACTCGGAATCATTGATTTTGAAACGGCTTCCAAGGTTTCAGGGTCTAGATTTGCCCTTTTAAAAAATGAAGGATGTGCGCTTGAAAGAGCAATAATAAGTTTTTTTCTTGAAACGCATAAGCAGAAAGGCTATTGCGAAATCATGGCTCCTTATCTGGTTAATAAGGCTTCAATGAGAGGAACAGGACAGCTTCCTAAATTTGAGGAAGAACTTTTTAAATGTACAGAAGATGAATTATATCTTATACCTACTGCCGAAGTATCGGTTACGAATATACACAGAGACGATGTGATTGAAGAAAGCGACTTAACAAAAAAATATGTTTCATATTCGGCATGTTTCAGAAGAGAAGCCGGTTCGTACGGCAAAGATACCAAAGGCCTTATAAGAAACCATCAGTTTAATAAAGTTGAACTCGTTAAATTTACAAAACCGGAAAATTCAATGTCCGAACTTGAAGATTTGACCGCAGACGCGGAAAACGTATTGCAGCTTTTAAAAATTCCGTACAGAGTAATGTCGTTATGTTCCGGCGACATAGGATTCGGCTCGTCAAAAACTTATGACCTTGAAGCCTGGATGAGTGGAGAAGGAACTTACAGAGAGATATCTTCATGTTCTAATTTTAAAGATTTTCAGTCAAGAAGAATGAATATTAAGTTCAAAAGCAATACTTCCAAAAAGAGAGATTTTGTTCATACTCTAAACGGATCAGGCGTTGCCGTTGGAAGAACTTTTGCGACAATACTTGAAAATTACCAGCAGGAAGACGGATCTGTCGTAATACCCGAAGTTTTAAGAAAATATACGGGATTTGATGTTATAAGCCCGAAGAAAAAATAAAATTATTCAGCTTTGCTTTTAGGGAAAGACTGTTCAAAATATGACGGCTCGAGAGTGTCAATTCCTCTTTCGTATAAGTTATTGAACAAATATTTTGATATAGACTGCATAGTCAAGACATCTGCCATCGCCCTGTGTTTTTCTGTTACAGTTATAGAAAGGGTATTTGCTATTTCGCCCAATTTATTTGAGGGAAACGAAAAATACTGTCTTGAAATCAAAAGAGTGTCAAGAAAATACATTTCGGGCGATTTTATTTTACTATCCATTATTTCTTTTGAAATAAAATTTAAATCAAAAGACGCATTGTGGCATACAAGCGTAAATCCCGCTATAAACTCGGCTATTTCTTTGGCCACTTCATAAAATTTAGGGCTGTTTTTTACCATATCGTCGGTTATTCCGTGTATAAGCGAGCAAGCCTCGGGGATCTGAATCTGCGGATTTATAAGCGAATTAAATGAAATTTCTTCGCCGTCTTTTATTTTAAGCATTGCCACTTCACATATTTTTGCGCCCTGGTTGACTGACAGTCCTGTTGTTTCTATGTCTAAAAAAACGATGTTGTTCGGGTTATTAGTTCTCATTAAGATCCTTTTACATTTTTTCCGGAGCAGAAACTCCGAGCAGGTTTAAACCTTTTGTTATTACGGTTGAAACGGCTTTCAAAAGTTCAACTCTTGCTTTTGTTAATTCAGGTTCAACGCCCAGCACTCTGCATTTTTCATAAAATCTGTGGTATATGTCGGCAGTTTCCGTCAAATAAGTCGTAAGATGATGAGGACTCATTGTTTTTGAGCAAATTAAAAGAGTGTCCTCGAACAAAGCGAGCTTTTTTATAAGATCGCGTTCTTCTTTTGAAGTTAAAAGATTGAAATCCGCCGTTTTTCCGCCGTCGTCTTTATATTCTTTAAAAATAGAATAGCACCTTGCGTTTACATACTGAACATAAAATACGGGGTTTTCGCTTGACTGTTTTTTTGCAAGTTCCAAATCAAATTCAAGCTGGGAATCCGGCGCTCTTAACAAAAAGAAAAATCTGCAGGCGTCAGTTCCTACTTCATCCAAAACTTCTTTAAGAGTTACAAACTCGCCGCTTCTTGTTGACATCGCAACGGGTACTCCGTTTCTTACAAGAGAAACAAGCTGGTATAAAATCACTTTTAACGCTTCCGGAGTCTGCCCGAGCATTTGTATTGAGGCATTTATTCTTGCAACGTATCCGTGATGATCGGCGCCCCAGAGATTTATTACTTTTGTAAATTGTCTTTCATATTTATTTTTATGATATGCAATGTCTGAAGCAAGATACGTATATCTTCCGTCAGATCTTTTCAAAACTCTGTCTTTATCATCGCCGTATTTTACGGAATTAAGCCACAAAGCGCCGTCCTGTTCGTAAGCAAAACCTTTTTCTTTTAAAAAAGAGCATACTTTATCTACTTCCGTAAGACCGCCGTTGTCTTTTTTTACGGCAATGGATGATTCTGAAAACCAATTGTCAAAAGTAACGGCAAATTGGTTCAAATCGTCTTTTATTCCGTCTAAAATACGTGTGTGGGATTCTTCTTTAAAGTCTATTTCTTCAAAAGATTTGCCTTCATTTATCAAAGATTGGGCGATATCTTTTATGTAATCGCCTTTATAGCCGTCTTCAAGAAAAGGGATGTCTTCGCCTTTTAACTGGCGGTATCTTGTTTTAGTCGATTCTCCCAAAACATTCATTTGATTGCCGACATCATTAAGATAATATTCTTTTACTACGTTATATCCGAGATGTTTTAAAATTCTTCCCAAACTGTCGCCTATGGCGGCGCCTCTTCCGTGTCCTATATGTAAAGGCCCGGTAGGATTTGCCGATACGAATTCAACCATTATTTTTTCATTTTTTGACGTTTCCTGCTTTGCGTAATTTTCTTTTTTTTCAAGAATTTTTGAAAGCTCTCCGTATAAAAAAGCTTCCGTAAAATGAAAATTTATAAAACCTGCGCCGGCTATTTCAATTGTTTTTATTTCCGATGTAAATTCTTTTTGCAGCGTGTCTATAAGTTCCTGCGCTATAACTCTGGGATTTGTTTTAAGTTTTTTTGCTATAAGCATAGCCGCGTTTGAAGCAAGATCGGCATTTATGTTTTTAGGCGGTATTTCAACGGTAAAAGACACATCTTCTTCAATGCCTTTTGATTTTGCAAAAGAATTAACGGCGGATTTTAATTTTTCTTCTATATTAAATTTTAACATTAAATTGATTTCCTTAAGGGCTTATTTTAACATTTTTTAGTTTTTTTGTCTTTATTTATTGCCATTTTTCATAACGTATTTTTTCCGGTTCCCATCTTGGTTTTTCTTTCGGCTCTTCGGCTTTTTTACCTATTACCACAAGCGAAAAAGGTTTTATGTTTTCCGGGAGATTCAGAAGTTCGGCAAAAGCTTTTACTCTTTCTTCTATAGGATAAATTCCGCACCATACTGATCCGTATCCTTTGGCGGTGGCTGCAAGAAGTATATTTTGCGTTGAAGCCGCGCAGTCTTGCTGCCAGTAATTTTTATATTGTTTTTCAATATCGCAGCATACTATTATGCCAAGCGGAGCGTTTTCAAGCATCTGTGACGCTCTGTGGATCTGCATGATTTTAGAATGAGTTTCTTTATCTTTTATTACTATAAAATGCCATGGTCTTGTATTCATTGCCGACGGACTGCTCATAGCGGCATGCAAAATATAGTCCAAATCTTCCTGAGGGATAGCTTCCGGCACATAACTTCTGCAGCTTTTTCTTTCAAATAAAATATCCACGTTAAACCTCACTTTCCGATACAAAATTTTGAAAATATAGTCGATAAAATATCGTCTGTAGCGTCAATTCCTAAAATTTCATTTAGAATTTCAAGAGAATTTTTAGTTTCAAAAGCTACCAATTCGTCACTGTCTGCCTGCATAACAAGCGCAAGCGTTTTTTCAAGAGTTTCTTTAAAGCGTAACATTAAATCGTACTGTCTTGTGTTTAAAAGGATGGTCGAGGCGCTCTCGAGATTTTCAATTCCGCACGCCGAATAAACCGGTTCAAGAATTTTATCAATATTTTTATCGGTTATGCATGAGTAAGTTATTATTTCTTTCGGGCTGCAGAAACTTTTTACGGTATTTTCCGATATTTTATTTTCAAGATCCGATTTGTTTAAAACGACAACGGTTTTATCAAGTTTTGAAGAAGCCAGTTCAAGAATAGTTTTGTCGTTATCGTCAAAATCTGAATTTGCGTCTATTATCCATAAAATTATATCGGCGTTTTCTATCGAACTTTTACTTCTTTCCTGACCGAGTTTTTCTATCATGTCGGAACTGTGGTGTCTGATTCCTGCCGTATCTATTATCGTAAAAGGAATTCCTTTGTAATCAATGGTTTCTTCTATTGTATCGGTAGTCGTTCCTGCAATATCCGTTACGATTGCCCTATTGTATCCGAGTATTGAATTTAGAATCGATGATTTCCCGGCGTTAGGTTTGCCTATAATGGCTATCTTTATGCCTTCTATCAAAGCCTGCGCCGACGCATAAGATTTAATTGTCTTTTCAGACAAAGATATGATTTTTCTAAGATTCTCCTCTTTTTCTTTTCTAGATAGAAAATCAATGTCTTCATGAGGATAATCGAGAGAAACTTCAAGATATGCAAAAAGATTTATAAGTTCGTCTTTAATTTCTTTTATTTTATTTGAAAGAGAACCTTTAAGAGAATTTAAAGACATTTCCACGGATTTTTGCGTTTTGCTTTCTATGAGCGCATTTACGGCTTCGGCTTCCGTTAAGTCCATTTTGCCGTTAATAAATGCTCTGTAAGTAAATTCGCCTTTATCGGCTGTTCTAAATCCCTTTGAAAGAAGCAGTTTTATTATAGACTGTATTATTATATGGTTTCCGTGAGTTGTGATTTCAATGACGTCTTCGCCTGTTACGGAATTTGGCGCCTGCATATAAGTTAGAACGACTTCATCAAGCTGTTTTTTGCCGTCCGAGATATATCCGTGATGGACTGTTCTGTTTTTAATTTGAATCTGATTGTTCTTTTTGTCAAAAAAAACGGAAGACACCGTTTGAAAGGTGTCTTTACCGCTGATTCTTATTATTGCCAGTGCAGATTTCCCTTTTGGAGTTGCAAGAGCAACTATAGTGTCTTCCTGTTTAAATAAATTCATTTTTTTTCGTTTGCGAGTTTTACTCCCACTTTTCTCATTATTCCTTCGCCTTCCGAAAACGTATCAAATCCGCCGATACTTTTAAGATAATTATGAAGATATCTTCTTTCTTTTGCCGACATAGGATCAAATCTGTATATTTTTTTTGTTCTTTTTACGTATTCTACAGCTTTTTGGGCCAATGTTCTTAATCTTTCCTGCTGTTTTGCCCTGTAATTTTCAGTGTCGAGATTTACTTTTACTCTTGTTCTGGGATTTGTATTTACTATAAGCTGTACGATATATTCAAGAGCGTCAAGCGATTGTCCGCCTTTTCCTATCAAAACTCCGCTGTTATCGGATGCTATTTCTGCCGAGACAGTATCTTCCTGATGCGAAGTTTTTACGGATGAAACGGTAAGCCCCATCATTGTTACTATGTCTTTTATTGTTGTTTCGACATTTTTGCAGGATTCTTTAAAATCTATGGTGTCAAGATTTTTCAGTTCGCTTACGCCGTCTTTTAAAGTCAATAAAACTCTTGCCGGCTTAGAGCCCATAAGTCCGAATAATCCGGATGAGCCTTCATCCAAAATTTTAATTTCAACTTCATCTTTTGTGCATTTGAGCAGTTTAAGTCCTGTGTTGATTGCTTCTGAAATATTTTTTCCGGTGCTTTCAAGTTCTTTTAATTTCATGATTTTAATGTGCCCCCGCTTTTTTATCTTGTGTTAAGACGAAATATTGAACTATCATTGATACTACGCTGTTTGTGAGCCAGTAAATAACAAGGCCTGACGGGAAACTCCAGAACATAAGAGTAAATACAACAGGCATTATGTACATCATTTTTCTCTGCATAGGGTCGGATGTTGCCGAAGTCATTTTTTGCTGGAAGAACATTCCTATACCCATTATAAGAGGAAGCAAATTCAAATTAAATCCGCCAAAATGCATCAAACTGTCGCTTGCCGACAAATCTTTTACCCAGAAAATCCATTCTGCAAATCTTAGTTCATATGCATTTCTCAACGTTGTAAACAGCGCCCAGAAAATAGGAAGCTGCAAAAGAAGAGGCAGACAACCGCCGAGTGGATTGACTTTCTGCGTTCTGTAAAGATTCATCATTTCAACCTGCAGTCTTTTCGGATCGTTTTTATATTTTGTCTGGAGATCTTTTATAAGAGGCTGGATTTTTTTCATTGCAGCCATTGCTTTATAGCTTTTTAAAGTCAGAGGCAAAACAAGAATTTGTATTATGATGGTTAAAATGATAATAGACCATCCGTAATTACCGGTCAGTCCGAAAAAGAACGATAAAACACTCATTGCTATTTTGCCGAGCCATCCGAAAAATCCGAAATCGACGGATTTTTCAAGGCCCATATTAAAAGTTTTAAGATGCGAATAAGATTTAGGCCCTATAAAAAACTGCATTGAAAAACTCTGAACGTTCTCATTTTGCTTTACGTTCGCCGACAATACAAGCATTGGCGGATGTTTTTTGTCGAGTCTTGAAACTTCAATGTTTGAATAGTCAAGAGCGTTTGAAGGGATAAATGCCGCAAGGAAATATCTGTTGTCTACGGCAGTCCACTTATAAAGCTGCGCCTGATTTTTTTCTGTTTTTATTTTCTCGAGTTTGGCAGGCATTGCGGACGTATATCCGATTATTCTTGTTACCGAATCATTTTCTTTAAGTTCTTTTGCGTCTGTGCCGAGTCCAGGCCCCCACATTGTTTCTATCTCGGGGAGTTTTGCATCTGGAGAAAGTTTTTCAAGTTTATAATCAAGTTTGTGAAGATATTCCGGAGAAAGTTCAAAAGTTTTTGTTATTTTCCAATTTTCTCTTGACGTATGGACAAAAACGATCTTGTCTTTTGTTGATTCTGCTATTTTATAAACAGATCCGGGAAAAGTTCCAAGCACAGGGCTTGCCTGAGGAAGAACCAAATCAACCATAGTGCCGTTTTTCTCTTTTATGAACCAGTTTTTTACACAGGCCCCTTTATTTGAAAAAATGATTTTATATTTTTCAGTTTCAACGGTTATATCCTGTTCTTTTATGTCATTTTCAATAACGGACTGCGTGCGGTTTTTTTCGGTTTCTTTGGTTAACAGATCGCCTATTTTTTCAGCGGCAGAGGCTGTGTCTTTAGTTGCAGTTTCAATCTGCGGTTTTTGCTGCAACGGCGGCTGGTTAATGTTTTTTGGCATAAAAAGCATATACCATGCCATAATGAACAATGTTGAAAATACTACAAACATTACTGTGTTTTTTTGCATTTTTGACTCTCACATTTTAATTTTTCCGGAACCGGATCAAAACCGCCCTTATGAAAAGGGTGGCATTTCAACAGTCTTTTAAGGGAAAGAAAACTTCCCTTAAAAAAACCGAATTTTTCAATTGCTTCATAAGCATAAGCTGAACATGTAGGATAAAATCTGCATCTGGGAGGCGTAACCGAAGAAAACTTCCTGTATATACCTATTAGAAAAAGTGCACACTGTTTCATTTACTGCTCACTGTAAAAACCTGCATTTTTCAAAGAGTCTAGAACAGTTTGTTTAATCTTGCCGTACCCTGTCGATTTGATTTCTGGTTTTAGTATAAAAATTATATCTAAACCCGGTGTCAGCTTATGTTTGTTTGTTCTGAAAATCTCTCTTAATCTTCTTTTTGCTCTATTTCGCTCTGCAGCAATTCCGACTTTTGCCGACGTAATAAGTCCCAGTCTTCTTATGTTATTGCCGTCTTTTCTGTTAAAAACTATAACTGTCAAAAATCCGGCAGGAATTTTTCTGCCTTTCCTCATAACATTTCTGAAGTCACGGTCAAGATGCAACCGTTCCCTGTAGCAAAAAGAAAAACCGCTGCTGCTCTTAAGCATTTTATGCTGAAATTGTCTTTCTGCCTTTTCTTCTTCTGGCGCTCAATACCTTTCTGCCGCCGGCGGTAGACATTCTTGCTCTGAATCCGATTTTCTTTTTTCTTCTTTCTTTGTTTGGTTGAAACGTTCTTTTTGTCATTTTATGTTCCTTTTGTTTATGAAAATAGCCCACTGATTATATCTAAATTAGAGCCGTTGAGTCAAATTTTAAAATATGCCATAACGATTATTTTTTCAATTTCTTTTCTTTTTTCTTTATAATACTCCACTGTTTTATTATTTCCTTTTCAGTTTTGGCCTTAGATTTGCCGAAAACATGAGGATGTCTTCTTATCAGCTTGGCATTCAGATATTTTATTACGTCATCAATATCAAACCATCCGTTTTCTTTTGCTATCTGGGCATGAAATACAACCTGCAGCAAAACGTCTCCGAGTTCTTCTTTTATATTTTCAATGTCGCCTTTTTTGACCGCCTCTTTAAGTTCTTTTGACTCTTCAAAAAGATATTTCATAAGACTTGAATTAGTCTGTTTTTTATCCCAGGCACAGCCGTCAGGGCCCCTTAATTTTTTGAAAATATCCGTTAATTTTGTAAAATCTTTACAGTTTTTCATTGTTTTTGTCCGGAGAAAATGATATATTTTTCGGACATTAAATTCAAATGCCGGATGCTTTAATCCGGTTTTGTCTTTTTGCCGAGGTGGTGGAATTGGCAGACACGCAGGTCTCAGAAGCCTGTTCCGAAAGGATTACGAGTTCAAATCTCGTCCTCGGCATTTTAAATTTTTTAAACGGTTATTTAACGCTATGAACGATTATAAATTATATTCTGACTGTATAAATTTTCCGCTTGATAAACCCTGCAAATACCAGAAAGATGAAAACATGACATGCGGCAAGTGTCCGCACTATAGTCCGGTTTCAAAAAAAGATTCGCCAATAACAAAAATTTTAATAATTAAACTCGGTGCCATGGGCGATGTTTTAAGAACAACGTTTATTCTTGAAGGTCTTAAAGAAAAATATAAAAACATTCAAATAGACTGGCTTGTAGACAAAAGAAATTCAGAAGTTTTACAGGGAAATCCCTATATAAATAATATAGCGGTAAACGATTCAAAAGTTTTTGATTTTTTAACATCTCATAAATATGATTTTGCCGTAAATCTCGATTTGTCTCCGGAAAGTCTTTCTTTTACGTCTCTTGCGTTAGCCGACCATAAAATAGGATATATGCTTGACGATAAAAGAAATATAAAAACTTCCAATTCGTTTGCCGCCGAGTGGCTTTTGACGAGCGCTTATGACGAACTTAAAAAAGCAAATACGAAAACATACCAGCACTGGATGGCAAAAATCTCCGAAATCAAAGATGTCCCTTATGAAATAATAGTTCCGGTTTCAAAAGAAGCTCAGAAAAAAGCTTTGGCTTTTAAAAGCGGCGTAAATTTTTCAAAAGGCAAAGTTATAGGAATAAATCCCGGAGCGGGAAAAAGATGGAAAATGAAAAAGTGGAACGTTGAAAAATA
>Ga0302240_1001018_pt1 | contig 24249 bp, 10 predicted proteins | sample AAG_UR_His_MG_FD_193538 | JGI IMG/M metagenome (GOLD analysis project Ga0302240, IMG submission 193538) | Enriched activated sludge microbial communities from anaerobic digester in WTTP, New Holstein, Wisconsin, United States - AAG_UR_His | ecosystem: Engineered > Bioreactor > Anaerobic >... | reverse complement strand
GGCACGATTTATGACGGCTATTACGGGGATGCGGCTTATACCTATAGCGTCGGCAAAGTGTCGGATGAGGCAAAGAAATTATTGCAGGTTACGGAAGACTCATTGTATGTGGGCATAGAGCAGGTTAAACCCGGTAACAGACTGGGCGATGTCTCCTACGCAGTCCAAAAATACGTTGAAGGCTTCGGTTATTCAATCGTGAAAGATTACTGCGGTCACGGTATCGGCAGAAATCTTCATGAGGAACCGAGCGTTCCGAATTTTGGGAAAAACGGGACAGGCGTCAAACTGGAAAAAGGTTTGGTTATTGCTATAGAGCCAATGGTAAACGTCGGCAGACATTACGTTGACGTATTGTCTAACGATTGGACGGTCGTAACAAGAGACGGAAGTTTATGCGCCCACTTTGAGCATACCGTCGCGGTTACGGAAAGTGGTTATGAGATTTTAACTAAAATCTGACCAAGGAAAACAAATGAGCAAAGAAGAGAAAATTGAAGTTGCCGGAAAAATCCTGGAATCTTTGCCTAACGCAATGTTCAGGGTTGAAATTGAAGGCGGGCATGTCATTTTAGCGCATATCTGCGGAAAGATGAGAATGCACTACATTAAAATTTTGCCGGGTGACAAAGTCAAAGTTGAACTTTCTCCGTACGATTTGACGAGAGGAAGGATTACTTACAGAGACAAATAAATTCAGGAGTATTTTAAATGAAAGTTAGAGCATCAGTAAAACCTATCTGTCAGAAGTGTAAAGTTGTAAAAAGAAAAGGCGTAGTAAGAGTCGTCTGTGAAGATCCTAGACACAAACAGAGACAGGGCTAATTTTTTTTAAATTGATATAAGTAATATTTTTTAACGGGGGACATAAATAATGGCAAGAGTTGCCGGAGTAGATTTACCTAAACAAAAGAGATTAGATGTTGCGCTCAGATACATTTACGGTATCGGACCGATACTTTCAAATGCTATCATAGCAGAACTTAATCTTGATCCAGCCAAAAGAGTAAAAGATTTGACGGAAAGCGAAGTCAACCAGATCAACAATCTTATAACGAAAGAATATAAAGTCGAAGGAGACCTGAGAAGAGAAATTCAGGCCAATATCAAGAGACTTATTGACATCGGAAGCTACAGAGGTTCAAGACACAAAAGAAATCTTCCTGTAAGAGGCCAGAGAACAAAAACGAACGCCAGAACAAGAAGAGGAAAGAGAAAAACGGTAGGAGCCGGAAAGGCAGCAGAAGTAAAAAAATAATTACCGGACATAAAATATAAAAAACAGTTTTCGGAGGAAATAAGATAATGGCAGAAGTAAAAAAACCGGTTGTAAAAAAGAAAATAAAATATGTCGGCGGAATAGCAAGAGCTTATATACAATCTACTTTCAATAATACAATAGTAACGATAGCTGACGACAAAGGTAACACTTTGGCTTGGGCATCGGCAGGCGGTTCGGGATTTAAAGGAGCAAAAAAAGGAACTCCGTTCGCCGCTCAGATGACAGCAAACGCAGTAGGTAAAAAAGCTTTGGATATGGGCGTAAAACAGATATCCGTTTTCGTTAACGGCCCTGGGCCGGGAAGAGAAACGGCTATCAGAGGTTTGTATGCGTCAGGACTTATGATTGCGGCCATTAAGGACGTAACTCCAGTTCCTCACGACGGATGCCGTCCGCCAAAACCAAGAAGAGTATAGTTTTTAAAAATTTTTTCGGAGGATTTTAATAGATGTCAAGATATACAGGGTCAGTATGTAAACAATGCAGAACGGAAAGAGAAAAGCTTTTTTTGAAAGGCGAAAAATGCAATTCAAAATGCACGCTCGATAAGAAAAGAGGCAAAAATGCTCCCGGACAGCACGGAGCAAAGAAAGGCAAATTGTCCGATTACGGAAAACATTTGAGAGAAAAACAGAAAGCAAGAAGAGTATTCGGTTTATCCGAACAGCAGTTCAGAAGATATTTTGCCGTTGCAGACCATATGCCTGGAATGACAGGTGACAATCTTCTTAAACTTTTGGAACTCAGACTTGACAACACCGTCTATAAACTCGGTTTGTCTTTTTCAAGAAAAATGGGAAGACAGCTTGTTATGCACGGAAATGTTACAGTTAACGGCAAAAAAGTTGACGTTCCGAGATATCAGGTTAAAGTCGGAGACGTTATTTCCGTTAAAGATAAATACAAAACAAATGCAACTCTTGTAAAATTGATGGAAAATCCGGTTGCAGTTCCGTCATGGCTGGAATTTGATAAGAATACCATTACAGGTAAAGTGAAAAGCGAACCTTCTGTAGAAGAATTTTCACATCCGATCAACAGCCAGCTGATAGTTGAATTGTATTCGAAATAAAAATAAATAACCGCTTGAAAAAGCGCGTTAAATGGAGTTATATAGGATGAAAACATCAAATTTAAAAAAATTAGAAAAGTTGCAGTTGGAAGAGGCAACAGCTTCTAAGACTTTCGGAAGATTTTTTGCGCAGCCTTTTGAAAGAGGATACGGTCATACGATCGGAAACTCTTTGAGAAGAATTCTTCTCTCAAGCATTGAAGGATCCGCCATTACTTCCGTTAACGTTGTAGGCGCTTCTCACGAATACTCGGTAATCAAAGGCGTAAGAGAAGACGTTCTCCAGATTATTCTTAACTTGAAAAAGGTAAGAGTAAAACTTCTAACTGAAGGCCCTGAAAAACTTACTTTGAAAGTTTCAAAAGCAGGCGTTGTAAAAGCAAAAGACATAGAAAAAAACGCATCTGTCGAAATTCTCAACCCTGAACAGGAAATAGCGAACATAGACGCCGGAACGACTCTTGAAATGGAACTTGAAGTTTCAAAAGGCAAAGGCTATGTTTTGTCAAGCGATATCAAAAATCATAAATATTCGGCTGGAACGATCGTTATGGACGCTCTTTTTTCACCTGTAACGAAAGTTAACTACGAAGTTGAAAATACCAGAGTTGACCAGTCTTACAATTACGACAAACTCATAATGGAAGTCTGGACTGACGGTTCAATCAGCCCTCAGGAAGCTTTGATAGAATCTGCAAAAGTATTGCAGGCAAGCCTTGCAATATTTACCGGTGTAGCAAGCGTAGCCAAAGAAGTTGAAGCAGTCGAACCTGCTGAACCGAAAGTTGAAGATAAATCGGAAGAAGTAAAATCACAGCCTATCAGCATTCTTGATCTTTCTACAAGAGCTTCAAACGGTTTGAAAAACGAAGGGATCGAAACAATAGGCGAACTCGTAAAATATTCTGAAGACGAACTTCTCGGTCTTGATAAATTCGGACAGAATTCTCTTAAAGAAATAAAGAAAAAACTTGAAGAAATAGGTTTGACTTTGAAGGAGCATAAATAATGATTAAGAATCATAATACAAGAAAACTGGCAATAACACCTTCTCATAAGAAAGCCATGATGAGAAATATGACAAGAGAACTCTTTTTGCACGAAAAGATTACGACAACGGTTCCAAGAGCCAAGGAAGTCGTAAGATTTGCAGAAAGGCTTATCACAAAAGCAAAGCCGGCTGATTTGAACGCAAAGAAAGTTTTGCACGGCGAAATCAACAGCAAAGAAGTCGTTAAGAAACTTTTTGAAGTGTTGGTCCCGAGATATAAAGAAAGAAACGGCGGCTATACGCAGATTTTGAAGCTTGAACCTAGAAGAGGCGACGGCGCTCAGAAAGCGATAGTAAGACTTGTTATCTAAGTCAATATAAATACAAAGACGTTAAAAATAAGGGCACTGTTTGTTCACACGCAGACAGTGCCTGTAGTACGTCTAAGGGTTATCAAAACCCTTTATATCGACCGAAATATTTTGGCTACAATTTTAAATCGCAAGAACTCATGTACTCCTTACGGATATGTACACTTCATTCTTGCGATTTTTCATTTCGCTCAAAATCTTTCTAGTCTTTAACTGCAGAAAGTCTCAAAATTCTTCCCTTTACTTTAAATTAATGGCTAACAACAACGCTTTAATAATATGAAATACTCTTTATTTTACAATTATGTAAAATAAATCGGGTTTATAAAACTAGTAAATTTTGCTAGCATAAGCATAGGTTTATTTTTAAGGAGTAATAATTTATGATAACAGAAATGTTTGCCGCAGCTACAATTAAAAAATTTGTAGACTGTGTAGCCCCAAAACTATCTGAAAATATAGGAATATTTCTTAAAGATAGTAGTTTTAATCCTATAAAAACTAGAGAAAAATTTTATCAATATATTGATGCAATATATGAAAGTTCTTCTTATTTAACAACTCTTGTTTTTCCTAATAATAGAACAAAACTTTCAGATTTATATGTACCGGTAACATTAATGCCTGAAATGATTGATGGGGAAGAATATTATAAAATGAATAGTTTTGATGTTGATATATTCAAAAAATACCCCAAAATAATAATATCTGATTTAGCAGGCATGGGAAAATCAACTTTATTGAAAAAGATAACACAATCATTAATTGAGACATCAGACAGTATTCCTATTTTAATAGAACTTAGAAAAATAAATATAGGGAATTCTATAGTTACTGAAATATTTAATCAGATTAATTTTCTTAATAAGGAACAAGATAAAAATTCAATTTATAAGTTATTGGATATTGGTGGTTTTACAATTTTATTTGATGGATTTGATGAGATCCCATTCGATTTGCAAGAAAAAATTATTGGGGAAATGATAAATTTTATTAAAAAAGCGTCAAAAAATAATTTTATAATTACTTCAAGGCCAGAAACATCATTAGTTTCTTTTGTAGATTTTAAATTATTTAAAATACTTCCTTTAACAGAAAACGAATCTTCTATGGTATTGCAAAAACTTGATATTCTTAGCAAAAATAGTTTTGCAGATAATATAATGAAAGAGATTAAAGAAAATAATCCACAAATAGAAGAGTTTTTAACAAATCCTTTCTTAGTATCATTGTTGTATAAAACGTATCAATACAATAAAGACATCCCATCAAAAAAAACAACCTTCTATGAGGAGGTATATACTTGTTTATTCAAATATCATGATTTATCTAAAGAAGGATTTAAAAGACCTAAAAAAAGTGGGATTGATATTTTTGATTTTGAAATAATTTTAAGACAAATTGCTTTTGAAACATCAATAAAAGGAAAAACAACATATTCTAGAGATGAATTAATAAAATATATAAAACAGGCACAAATAAAAAATCCAAATATAAAATTTGAATCACAAAATTTTATAGAGGATTTAATAACAACGGTTCCATTGTTTGTAAAAGAAGGAGTTAATATCAAATGGGTTCATAAATCAATACAAGATTATTTTTCAGCAAAATTTATCTCAAATAACGTAAAAAAAGAAGAGATGATAGGGAAAATATATCAAACATATAAAACACAATATTTAAATATCCTAGATTTATTATATGAATTAGAAAATAAACTTTTTAGAAAAATAATTATAAAGCCTCTTTTGGAATCATTTGTTAGATATCACGATACACAATTTTTAAAGAAACCACAAGATGTTAATTGTGAACTTATAGAAAATAGAATATCAATAACATATGAAGTGGCTATATTTTATGTAAGAAAGAATGACAAAGTAAAGTTGGATACCAAATATTTTGATTTTATTTTGAGAAAAGTTGAAAAAATAATAGATAAAAGATGTTTTATTAATGCTGCAATTGTAAATGGCAGATTGTTTTTAATTCGTTGTGTGTTAGAAAATGGTTTTTTTATGCAAGAATTAAGAGAAATGTTATTTAAAAGAAATAATATTTATTTAAAAAAAATAATTCCCAAAAAAATAGATGTTGATATTCCTATAGATGGCTTAGAAGATGAAGTAAAAATAGAAAAAGTTTATAAAGTAACGGATTCTTTAGATGCAGTTTGTAATAAAAAAGATTTATTTGACAATTTTAATGCTTCCATAACAAATTTTGATAAAAATTATTTTTTCAATTACACAAAATGTAAACGAATATTAAAAGAAATTGAAGAAGAAATTGCAAATGACTCGAAAGAAGATTTTTTAAATAGTTTGTATTGATAATATTTTAAAATTGTATAGTAAAAATCTGAATTGGTTTGAGTCCAATGCTGATAAATATTCCCGAGGGGGAATATTTGGTGGGAAATGTTAGTGAAATGGTTGGAATCTTCCCGTTCGGGAAGATTTTTATTTTTTACAAAAAATTCACAAGTTTTCAAGCATTTTTTGGATTTATGTACTATAATATGGGCATGAATAAAAATATGCTGAAAAAACAGTATTTATTTATTATTCTCTCTTTAGGCATCTCTTTCTGCTTTATTTTTAATGCTTCCGCGATGTGTCTGAAGTGTTGCACAACAGTTAATTCCGACGGGACAGGCAATCTGACCGCCGGATTTTTTTCTGCAGTTAATTATTCAAACAATATAGTTTCGTCTATGATGAAAAGCGGTGTTGCTGCAGGCGATGCAATAAATCATAATAAAACAAAATGCTGCGATGTGTTAGACGTTGTTTTTATCCCCGTCCAGATTTTCAAAAACACTTATAAAATAATTAAAAATGAATTTAAAAAGAACGAATTGAATTTTAAATCCAATGCGGTTATTAACAACGTTGATTATCCGTTAAAGATTCCGTTTTGGGAATTTATCTTTTTTATTTTATTATTCAGAATGATATTTAACGTTTTACCGAGGTCAGTTTCAGTAAAGTATTCAATAAACGGTTTGAAAGCCTGCGCTTTGTTATAAAAGCACGGGCTTTTTTATTTTCCGGGGGAATTTATGAAAATCAGTATAAAAAAAGTATTATCGGTGCTTGTAACTGCATGTTTTGTTCTTACAAGCATAGGCGGACAGGCTGCGGCTTCGGTTGCAGATAATGCCCGTGCTACGCAGCAATATAAACAAATATTCGCCGATTTTATGCTGCCCTATTCCTACGGGAAAATAACCGACGCACACTTTGCGTCAACCGACCGCGTAATCATAAATATTCAGGATCTGCACTGCCATCCTAAAGTACAGAAAAATATCAGCAATATAATAGATTTATTTGATAAAAAATACGGCGTAAAAACAGTTTATCTTGAAGGCGCATACGGAGATGTAGATACAAGCTGGATAACAAAAACAGGCGATTCTAATTACAGAAATATAATTCTTGAAAAGATGATTGATACCGGCAGATTAACCGGCGCCGAATATTTCAGCGCTGTAAGCGGCAAAACAGGCATAATAAAAGGCCTTGAAAAAAAAGAACCGTATCTTGAAAATTTAAAAAGATTCGGTGACATATTAGAGAATAAAGAAAAAATAGAGTTGATATTGAAATCAATAGATAAGTCTACACGGGATTTAAAAGTTAAATATTATGACAGAAGACAATTTAAGTTAGAGCAGTTATCAAAAGATTATGCAAACGGGAAAATAAATTCCGAAAAATATTTCATATTATTGTCAAAACACATAGAGAAATTAGGGATAGATATTTATAAGTATGATAATACTTTAACTTATATGAATCTTTTAGGATTACAAAAGAATTTAAAATATACAGAGATAACAAAAGAATTGCAAAATTTAGTTTTATTGTTAAAAGGCAAGCTTCCGTTTAATGCATACAAAATGCTGCTTGATTCAACCGATAATTTTGCACAGACCGACAAACTGTACGGATATATTGTAAAAATGACAAGAGAATACAATCTTGATCTGTCAGTCAATTTTCCGGAACTCAACAAATATTTCGGATATGTTGAATTGAGCCAGAAGATAAATCCCTTAGATTTAATCAAAGAAGAAAAAGATTTAATAAATGAAATAAACACAAGATTCTCAAGTACAAAAGCCCAGAGAGACGTTGTGTTTATGGCTAAATTTGAAAAATATTTAGGAGATTATTTAACGAGTAAAATAACAAAAGACGATTATGAATATTATAATGCCAACATTGCCAAATACAGACAATTATGGGACAAATACGTAGACAACAGAGTTCTGCATATGCTTGACGGATATATGGCTGAAGCAGACAAATTCTATAGAATCAACACCGACAGAAACGAATATTTTACAGAGAATATTACCGAAGGAGTCGTAACTGGAAAAATAGATGCGGAAATATCATCATCAGGCGAGATAAATAAAATATTGGAAAATATGAGCGGCGTAAAAAGAGTTGACGTTATAATAACCGGTGGATTTCATACAACAAGTATATCGGATATATTAGATAATCAAAATGTATCATATATCGTTATAACCCCTAACGTTACAGACGGGACAAAATATGCCGAACAAACTTATTACCGGATAGTAAAAGAGCAGAGCAAAATATCTTTTCAGGCTTTGGCTAATTTAATAGCGTCTTTGTCTCCGATAGACCAAATGAAAATATTGAATACAGTAGATCCGGAGGGATTACGTAACAGCCAATATTATAAACAAAACCGCGAGCAGGTTGAAAAAATATTGGGGCAGGAAGGAATGTTGTCGCAAAGTCAAACGGATTCAATAAAAGAACTTTTGCAGTTTATAGGATATTCTTCAATCCTTGAATCCGATGATAAAGGGAACGTATCGGAACAAATAATAAATTTAATAAAAGAAAATTTGGGAAAAAACAGCATATTATCTGGTCAGGTTGACGAAGATTTATTGAAGTACATAGATGTAGAAAAATTATCAAAAGCTTTAAAGGAAATGACCGGTGCGGAAGAAGTAATAAAACAGGCGCTGGCAAAGAAAGAATTTGAAAGATCCGGTGCTTTAAAACAATCGCTTATGGCTATAGAAAATATTATAGCAGGCGTCAGAGATATTATTGAAAAGCAACAAATACTACTGATTTCAGAAGTTAAAAAATCGAATAATGTGGCTGCCGGCAGCGCGTTAATTACAAGTTTGCAAAAAAAATTATCTGCTAAAATAATTTCTATTATATTTAAAATAGTCGGCAAAATTGACAATTATTCCGAAAAGTCCGGCTCGTACATAGCCAATTTCAAAAAATATATAGAATCATTAGGCTGGGAATTTGATCCTGGCACGGCAGATGTCGTTTATTCCGGTTATAAAGGCAATAAATACAAAGACGGCGGAGCTCCGCAAATTAAAGAAATAGTAATTAATAAAGAAATTATAGATGCCAGAAATGACGCGGCAAAACATTCAATATTTAAACTTGTTGAAAATGTCCGCGGCGAATCAGGCAAAGCCGTATTTAAAATTTCTTATTATGAAATTCCCCAGGATGATTCGTCAATTTCGGGATATGACATGCTGCGTGCCGTAAATGACGGCAAATACAAGCCTTTTTTGGTAATGCAGGACCAGTATTTGCTTACTCCGTCAAGAAATCTCAAAGAAATATTAAAGAAAGATAAAAACGCCGAAGAACAAAAATTAATTGATTTATTGTATGATCCGGCCTACGGCATATACGTATGCCAAAAAATTGATACAGAAGAAGGCAAGAGTAAGTTTATTATATCATCCGTTGATTTGCATGTTGACAGCGGCGTATGGGGTACAATGATAGATACAGTCATTGCCGCTTCTATGCTTTCGCAATTAAAAGGAAAATTCCCAAATGTTATGGAATTGGGTTCGGGAGCAGGCCATATCTCAGCCGCAATAGCGCAGCTTCCGGGAGTGGAAAACGTATATTTTACGGATATTTCTCCGTTTGCGCTGGCATTGTCCAAAGCTAATATAGCCGCAAATAATCCGGATACTGATTTGGAATCTCTTCATCCAATACTCGGCCCGGGAGTTCCCGAGAGCGGCGTTTTATTTGACCTTTTGGTAGCAAATCCTCCGTATGTTGACGAACCGCCTAATCTCAGAGGTGAAATGGATTTAACGGCTTACGGCGGAACTAAATTTCTAAGGGAAATTTTAGAAAGATTAACGAGATATCTTAACGGCAATAATCCGGATGCGCAGGCAATTTTATCGGTAAGCAGCACGACAAGGCAGGCTTTGGAACGCTATTTGTCCGAACTGGGATACGATTTTATTTTTGAACAGGTAGGAGAATCAAAAAGAGTTCCGTTTAAAGTATATAAAGTTCTTGGCAATGAACAATGGATTAATTGGCTGGCTGAAGAAGGCATGGTATATCCAAATCCCGGTTATCAGGAAAGAGGCGAAGAACCATACTATCATGATCTTACAGTTTACAGAGTAAGATTAAGAACATCGCAGGTAAAAGCCGAAGATGCGCAAAACGCCAAAGCGGCGGCTTTGGAAAGATTCAGAAATCTTAATCCGACTAGAGGTCCGTCTATAACGGATGAAGAATTTGACGGCGCATTAAACGAAGCATTCGGCAGCAATAGTCAGGCTAAAACAAAATTTTTAAATGATTTGGCTTTTGAAGGAAGCATTAAATATCAAATTTGGCACACTTATTTATCAAACATTCCCAATATCACATTGGCACAGCAGATAAAACTTCTGGCAGCGGTTATAAAAATTGTTGAAGCCGGAAATTATAATCAAAAAGCAATTTCTATAGATTTGAGAGGCTTGGAGAATGCGGAAGATTCTTCATATTTGCAGTATTTACTGAATCAAAGCATTGATGATATATCATTAAAACTATCAACAAAAACAGACAACGGCGCAATCAAAGTATTTACTTCTCTTGCAAATAAAAAATTCAAAAAGGCACAGGAATGCGTATCGCTGTTAAAAGAATTAAAAATATCTCTTCCGGAACTGACGGGCGTTTTGATTGAGTTAATTGACGAAGATATTTCAAACATTGACCTTGATGCCAAAACATTAAAGAAAAAAATAACAAAAAAAATAAGAAAAACGGGAAAAAAGGCAAGAGAACCAAATGCCCTAAAAACCGAATTTAAGTATGAAGATATTGAAAATATGAGAATATATAACTCATGGACCAGAAAATACCAGGAATATATCGCGGCTATAATAAATGCGGAAATGGATAAGCCGAGCGGCACAAAAGAAGATAAAATAAATAATTTGATTGAAATATTCGGCGGATATAAAAACCTTGACTCAATGCAGGCGACGGCTCTTTTTAATCTGTACAGGGAAAACGGAAGCTTTGCCTCTTTGATTAAATTGTATGAAAACGTCGGTGAATATGCCGTAGAATTTAAGGAATCTTTGGCCATAAAGGAATTTTATTTTGTGGCTTTTAATAAAACTAAAAACTTTGAAACGACAATAGAAAAACTAAGCGATTCATCGCAGGAAAAAAACGGCGAATTATACGGCAGTCTGGGAAAAGCGTATTATGAAAGATATAAAAGACTAAAAAAAGAATACGCCTACGGCAAAACTCCGCAGTTGTTGGAACAAATGAAACAGGCTTTGAAGGATTCGTATGACGCATATAACGACGGGTATCTGCTTGATTATTATTATTATCCCGGAATCAACGCCGTATACAGAGCAATAGAATTGGCTGAGCTTGAAACGGATGAAACGCAAAAAAAACATTGGCAGGATAAAGCAGAAGATTTGGCGGAACTTGTCTATTTGTCAACCGAAAAAGCCGGCGGAATACGTTCCGGAGATTATTGGACTTTAATTACTATGGTTGAGGCAATGGCTATATCCGGCAAATATGCGGATACAGCAGAATTTGCAAAGATGCAAAATATTTTAAATAAGGCTTTGGAATTTGTTACTGCCGGCTGGGAAGTAGACAGCACTCTTTCAAATTTGGAGCCTTTATTGAACAGGAAACAAGATACTCCGTATGCTGAAAACTTAGAGGCTATTGTAAACAGATTGTATTTGAAAAAATTGGAATTGCTCATTCCGGCTTTTGATGCAAATCAGACCAAACTTGAAAAAACAGATAAAAATGATCCGAAATACGAATCTGTAAAAGCCGAATATGAAAACATACTAAAACAGATAAAAGAAGCAATGTCAAATAATCCGGCAAGAACCTACAATGAAGAGGAAATCATAGACATAATCGGCTTGTTGTTACAAAGCAGATATTACGGGTTATTGAAAAACGAACTAAAACAAAATATTTCCGAAGAGATTTTCACAAGGCTTGAAAAAGAAAGCAAAGCCAAAAAAAGGGCAGAAACTGCCGATAAAAAAACAACAAAAGCGGCAAAATTTACAAAAGCGCTGCTGGCTTTTTGTTATCGTTTCCCTGTATTCAGTTTGGATATTTTCCAGACGAAATCAATTTCCGGAAATTATCAGTACGGCGGCGGACTGCAGGAAATGATGTTGGGAAGAGAAGATATAAAAATAGCCGAACAAATAATAAAAGATTTAGATTTGGAAGATACTGACGATATTGATGTTTTTATGGCAAGAATAGACGAGCTTATAAGAAGGCAGTTCAGAAACGACGAACTGCATTTGGAAGATTTAAAAAGCGAGGGACACGGCAGATTTGACGATTCTATCAAGGCCATACAGGAATTAACGGCAAGCGGAAGAACAACTGATTCCAGAACAAATATAATGTTAGACTTTTTACTCGGTATAGGCGATTGCAGGCAGCATGGCGAAACGAAACAGATTCTATTTGAAGTTTGGAAAGAAATGAGAATTAAGGGACATTTTGTTGATGCAAGAACTGCAATAGATAACGGAGATATGCAGGTAGCCGCAACAAGTTTTGAAAAAATAAGACAACTGCTTAAAAAACAAATGTTTACAATGGAAGCTCTTGTTACCGGCAATGTTGCAATGAACGGGAAGTACAATGTCTTTAAAGATAAAGACGGAAATCCTATAAAATCAGACAAAGTAAACGATATAGAAGAACATGTTCTGACTGTACTTGTTGAATTAGACGACGAAGGCAATGTCGTTATGGATAAAGACGGTAATTTTGTGAACGGAAGTTTCCGTCTGGCAGATGCTTTTTATCAGCATGAATACAAATTCGGATGGGGACAGCTTGATATAAAAGCCGAAGACTGCTCCGTAGGCGAAGACGGGAAATTAACAATAAAAGCCGGTACAACGGAAAACGGACTTGATATATTTCTTACCGAACCTAAAGTAGAATATGCAGGACATGAATCAAGAGTTGAAAGCAGGTCAAAAAAAGGAAAATTAAATAATGTTTTCGGCCTTCTTTACAGGGGATTGCCGAGCGTAACTTCCTTGTTGTCAAGAATGTTTGATGTCAGAAAAGAATATATAGCAGGGCATGCAATAGAACTTATAAGAAGTAAAAACAAAAGCGACGATTCGGCGTTGAGGAAATCGTTTGACTTGTTTTCTTCTTCGCTGCTGCAGTATTACAGAAATATAGTGAAAAAATTAGACCGCAGCGTTTTTGACGGAATAATAAAAGGCTTAAAAGAATTTTTGGAAATAAAAGATAACAGCACAATACAAATTACAGACGAAATGTTGTCAAAATATGCAATTGCCGGATTGCCTGCTTTTGAAACTTTCATTAAAGAATTAAATTTAAATCCGGAACAGTCTTTGAAGCTTGCCGAAGTTTTTCATACTTACGGGTATTATGAAAATATAAGAAAAAATGAGATTGGCAACCCGAATTCTCCTGTAATTGACACGAGATTTTTGGATTCAAATTTTAATCCGAAAGCGGAACAATTATTATCTTGTCTGACTGACCAGGCAAGAGAAGTCATAGAAAAAAGGCATCGTCGTTCTGCGAGAGAGAAAATCAAACTTACAATTTTTGATATAAAAGACAGTAAAATGGCAGAATTTTTTGAATTGGCAGGAAAATCAAGGCCGGATTCTTTGATAGAAGCGAGAAAATATATAGACAAAAATGCCAAAAGCTGGTATGAGGCCGGATATCTCAGCGAAAGCGGCAGGAAAAAAATAGAAGCCGGCAACACGAATCTTACAAAAAACGATTTTACCAAAGACGGATTCGAAAATATCGATAAATCAATAATTAAAGAAGCAGAAACTCCGGTTGTAAATACTTTGCAGGTTCCTTGGGAATATTTGCAGCAGGATATCGGCAAATATGAAGTATTAAATCAAAAAGGAGAATGGTTAAGAAAAGAAAGTTTGCAAAAGCAGGAAGAGAGAAAACAATTTTTGATAGAACAGCAGACATCCGGAGTAGTTGTTACAATAGCAACATTAATGTATTTGAAAAACCATAATATTACAGACGGGTTGCTTGCTTTAAAACTTATACATGCTGGTTGGTCTGTAAATAATAAATGGGATCTTCTTGCAAAAGCTCATTACGACGACTTATCAGTTGAAGAGAAAAGAAAAGATTTAATTTATTTGGAAGCGGTTTCAAAATTTTTGTTGTTTGACCAGGACCCTGTTATTGCAAAGATGTTAGAAAGCGCCAAAGAATCTCTTTCTATAGAAGGAACATTCGGGACGATAGACTCAAGTCCTGCCGTTATTTTGGCACAATCCGGTACAAAACAGGCGACAAACGCGATAAAGTTGGCAAGCAAAGACGGAGAAATTATACCCGTAGAAATTGATACGATTAACGACCTCAGAGAAGCGATTGACTGGTCAAGCCGTCACGGATTTAATGAACTTACAATAGTAATAGGCGCAATAGATGCCGAAGGGATAACGGACAAAACTTCCGACGAACAAAGACTGGCGTGGCTGAATAAAATATTAAAGTTGACCACATCGCAAAACAATAAAGATTTAAGAGATTATGCTTTGTCAAAAGGTATTTCTTTATCAATACATTGTTTTTCTTTTACAAAGGATGTTGTTATTAACGGAGAACATAAACAAATTTTGCCTACGCCTGGTTTTGATAAAAACTGGGCTCAGATGCACGAGTTACAATTGCAAATCGCCGAAAGTTTGGGAATTAAAAGCGTTGTTGTTCATGCCATAAACGATTTAAGCGATACCAATGTTGATGCGTGGGTTAGGTTTGTCAAAAGCGCAGGCGCCAAAGGAATAACAGTTAATTTTGAAAATGATTTTAAATACATAGCGCCTACAGAAGAACTGTTTGATAAGAGCAGAATAGCCGGATATATAGGTTTTGAGGCTTTTATAGAATTTTTAGACAAACTTAAATCAAAATTAAATGCCGAAGAAAGACAATTTTTAGGCGTAACTTTGGATACGACTAAAGCGTTATCATCATTTACCTCGGCTGCACAATCCAAAGATGAAAAAATAAAAAATTTGACTTTTGAAAATCTCATGAAGTACATAAATGCCGTATTGCAGGCAGGTTATAAGATAAATATCGTTCATTTGTCTCAGTTTGATACCAGTAAAGAAATGCCTCTGGCAAAAGATACGGAAAACGGGACAGAGTTTGAAATAGCATATAATAAGTCAGGTATATATAATCAGGGGATAATTACTGCTGATAATTTAAAAGTTTTATTGGAAGTATTAAAACGGCAAAATCCGCAAATTGTAATTTTGCAGGAAACTCAAACGGATGTTGTCCCTATGAAAGGCAGTGCGAAGTTGGAATTGCCTTCGGCAGGTAAATTTTTAGATAAGTTAGGAATAACACAGGAAAAGAATCCGAAGTTAAGAGCATTGTTGGCAGCATTAATAGAAGCACCGATAATAGCTTTGAGTGCATTTGTGCCAAGCGTAAAGAATAAATTTTTCAAGGCACATAATTTTGATGTCAGTGTGGAAAGCATTGTAAAAGCCTCATTGGACAGCATAGTAAAAATATCGTTAGCCGGCACGCTTATAGGAACGGCTGTAGGGATAGTTTCAATAATAACGTTTATTTTAAATCCAGTATCGTCAATTTTATTTTTAGGACTTTTTACAGATTTGGCAATAGTAATAGGTTCAACGGTAGTTCCGCATATGATATGGAATATACAAAATCCAAGTATGAGATTAGAACTTGATGATAGTGAACTGACAAAAGAAGAACTTGACCAAGAGAGAAAAATCATAGAATTGGCAAAAGCAGAGATATTCAAAGACTTATTCGGCGATTTGAAAGTTGACGAGAGATATTTGAATTATTTTAGTGTGCGTATGGATAGCGGAATTTCTACTTATTATGTTGAGAGCTATCGTAATTGGTATAGAAGATCAAATTTAAAAAACTTTAACAAACTAAAAGAGACTCTAGAACAAATAAAATGGATTTCAAGAGAAGATATTAAAATATTGCTTGCAATGATGGGATATACAGGCAAGTATGAGTCTAAAGTAGGAAGTTTTATAGCGAGTAATGATACGATGTGGGACAAATTCTCAATTAGTGATATTGTTGGACAATCCAAAAAGATGAAAGATGAAGTTAAACCGGAATTGACCTCTTCAATTAGGATATTTGAACTGAGCGGAGCGAATGATGTAGAAATTGAACAAAAGAATAAACTTAAAGACGAAATAAAATCGGATATTTTAAATGATATGTTTGGCGATTTGGAAGTTGAAAAGAAATATTTGGATTATTTTAGTGTAAGTATAGATAAATTAATAAATATGTATTCTAATTTTGATAGAGCTTGGAGCAGATATAAAAAAGGTGCTAATTTGGATGATATAAAAAGAGAGATAAAGAGAGATACAATAAAAAATATGGTCACCAACTATGAAAGACCTGACTGGAATATAAGGCTATTTTTAGTTTTAAGGGGATATGATACAGAAAGTGGTGGGATCTGGGACGTTATACAACAAAGAGAAGAAACCTACGATAGTATTAAAAATATAATAAGAGATGCCGAAAAGAAAAAACCTTTGACGAAGGAAGAACTCGAAAGAGAGAGTGTGATAAAAGCAGCTATAAGAACAAAGGTGTTAAAATACATGTTTGGCGATAATAAAGTTAAAAAAGAAGATCTTGATTATTTTGGCAGGATAATAGATGAGAATTTTTCCCATGATTGGAAAGGTTTCAATTCAGAAAAGAGTCGGGCGATAATAAATGAGAAGGGCGCAAATTTGGACAGTTTGATTGAATATGAAGTCAAAAGAATGGAAGAAGACTGTAAATTCATTACAGAGAAAGATCTTGACATATTATTAACTATATTGGGATATGATAAAGAAACTAAAGAGATAAGAGATTTAATAAGATACATTCATTCTGAAAGAAGAATGACAATAAAAGCTATAAAGATAAGATTGCCTGAAGCACTCAAACAAGAAGAAAAGATAAAATTAGCTGTAAGAACAAGGATATTAAGAGATATGTTTGGCGATTTGAAAGTAGAAGAGAAAGATTTGGGAACTCTCAATGAGACTATAAACAAAGGAATTGAAAGTCATTTTTCAATAACTGATGTTTTTAATATGCGTGACAAGAGTAGTAGGTTGGGCGAATTATCATCGGGTGTAGAGCTTAGTACATATGTTACAAAAGAAGAAATTAAAACATTTTTTACTATATTGGGATATAGGGTAAGATATGATTATGTTGCACGAGGCTTTTCGTATACCATAAGAACAATCGGAGACATGATAGATTGTGTTGAAAATATGGTGCCTTTAACTGCCGAAGAACTCAAACAGGAGAAAGAGTTTAAAGAAACAATAAAATCAAAGATATTTAAGGATATGTTTGGTGATTTGAAAGTGGCAAAGAAATATTTGGATGATTTTAGTTATGTTATAGATAAAGAAATTGAGGGTTATTTTAGTTGGCGTAGTTATGCAGAAAGGCGCGCATATTTAACCGAAACAGGCGCAGATTTGGAACAATCAATAGCATGGATAGCCAAACATATGGAAGGCAAGAGTTTAATTGATAGAGAAAATATTGAAACATTTTTAACTATAATGGGATACGATGTAGAAACTCTTGAGATGAAAGAATTCATAAGGGAATTAGTAGGTGGTGCTGCCTATGTTGAGGATATACCGACTACCGTTGAGAAAGCTGTGCCAATTAGTGATGTAATAAAAAAAGCCAAAAAAATAATACCTTTAACTGAGGAAGAACTTAAACAAGAAAAAAATATAAAAGCAGAAATAAAATCAAAGATATTGAAAGATATGTTTGGCGACTTGAAAGCGGAAGGTGAAGATTTTGATTATCTTAGCAGAGGTGTAGATAGAGAAATTGAATATTATTTTCTTAGGATTAGTTATTCAGATAGGAAAGCAATTTTAGCCAAGATGGGCACAGATTTGGAAGAAACGATAACATGGATAACGACACATATAGAAGATACGCGCTGGTTTGGGAGCGGAGATTTTAAAAGATTTCTAACTCTAATGGGACATGACATAAAAGATCCTAAGATAAGAAATTTGATAAACGATATGCCTGTAGAAATGTCAATTAGTGAAATGCTACAAAAATCCGAAAATATAATACCTTTAACTGAGGAAGAACTCAAACAAGAAAAAAATATAAAAGCAGAAATAAAATCAAAGGTATTGAAAGATATGTTTGGAGATTTGAAAGCGGAAGATAAAGATTTTAATTATTTTAGCGGGCTTGTAGATGAAGAAGTTAAAGATTATTTTCTTAGGACTAGTTATTCAAAGAGGAAAGCAATTTTAGCCAAGATAGGCACAGAGTCGGATGAAATGGCAACTATAGTCAAAATAGTAAGTGCAAGAGTCACCAAAATAATAAATGTTGGGCAGAATACAAAGTTAGAATTGCCTTCTGCAGGCAGATTTTTAGATAAGTTAGGGATAACGCAAGAGAAACATCCGAAGTTAAGAGCATTGTTGGCAGCATTAATAGAAGCACCGATAATAGCTTTGAGTGCATTTGTGCCAAGCGTAAAGGATAAATTTTTCAAGGCACATAATTTTGATGTTAGTGTAGAAAATATAGTAAAAGTCTCATTGGACAGCATAGTAAAAATATCGTTAGCCGGCACGCTTATAGGAACGGCTGTAGGGATAGTTTCAATAATAACGTTTATTTTAAATCCAGTATCGTCAATTTTATTTTTAGGACTTTTTACAGATTTGGCAATAGTAATAGGTTCAACGGTAGTTCCGCATATGATATGGAATATACAAAATCCAAGTATGAGATTGGAATTCGTTATTAATTTAATAAAACAAATATTCACAAGAGACAGCAGTAAAATTAAAATGCCGATTGTTGAAATACCGATAGAAGACGGAGATAATAATATTTTGGCAGTGGGACTGGCGGACGGCAATAGCTATGAGTTTAAAATAGAAAGCAGCGGAAGATTTCATGCGATGTATCTTGCCAATAAAAATGGAAAAACCACACAGATGAGTTACAGTGATTTATTTGTTTCAAAAGACACGGAGAAGTTGTTAGGAATAAAAGTTCAGATTAGAGAAAACGGGAAATGGGTTGATCTTACCAAAAAGGCATCACAATATAGGGCTGATAAATTGAGAATTATTCCAAGTGCAAGATTTAAAAAAGGAACAAAGGTTTCTATAGAAAAACCAAATGCAATACAGGCCAATCAGGCAGATCCGGGCATATCGGGACTGGCAGATGAAAAAAACAAAAAAGAGGCAGAATTTAAAAAAGAATTAAACGCTTTAATATTTAAAGATATGTTAGGTGAAGAGAAAATCAGCGATGAGATCCGTTTTTATTTTGAGAATATTTTGACTGTATTGATTTATGAATATTTTGATAATATGAGCTCATCAGAAAGGCGGATAAGTTTAACTAAAACCGGCAACGAATTGGATAAATTAAGAGCCAAGATAGTAAAAGAGATAGAAAGAAAAGTATTTAGCGATAAAAAAGATTTGAGGACATTTTTAATAGCCAGAGGCTATGATGTGACATCCCAAGACATAAGGGCAAAGTTGGATGATATCATAAACGGCGGTAAAAATTTCACAGTGAAAGAAATACTTCAGATAATAGAACCGGTTAAATCGGCAAAAATGGGATTGCCAATAGTTGCACAAGTAAAAAACACATTAAATCCTGTAGGCAAAGTACAAAAAACGGCAATAACAATAGTCATAGGAAGACAAGCATTAGAAATGTTGCAGAAAGAAGAATTTAATACAAAAGAAGTAATGCTGGTAATCAATGACAGCTCAAAAGCCGAAGAACTGAGGCAGGAAGGGTTAAATGTTGCCACGGCTGTAGCAGTACAGAAAAAAGAAAAAGCAAAATTAAAAGGCAGTAAAAAAATAGGAACAGCGGGAACCTATAACGGTGCAGTAGTAAGAGCATATTGGAACTCAGAAAGCAAAGAATTAATGTTCTATTCAAAGAGCGGCTTAGATGGGGCAGATATTGAGCAATTAAAAGAAATGTTCGCAAATATGCAGACAGAAGGGCTAAAGTCAGAAGCATTTAAGGGAATAAATCAGATTGTTGTGACTGATAAGGAAAATTATGATGAAACTATAAAAGCAATGGAAAACTCGCATACAGACGCACAGTCTGCCATAATGATAGTCAAAGGCATAGAGTTGGATTTAACGAAAAGGACGGGTAAGATAAACGATACAATATGTAAAAATGAATGCTCGGCAAGCGGAGCGACAATATTTGTTATAACCGAGCAGCAGGCGGCTGAAAATAGCCGTGATATAGAAAAAATGCAGAAAGAAGGATATAAGTTTATTGTCAGACACGCAGGTATTATAGGAGCAGAATCTGTAATATACGATGGTGCTAAAATAGATGCGAGCGGTTTACAGGATTATAATAAGTCGATAAAACTTTTGGAAGGACTCAGAGCAAAAGCATTGGCAAAAGGCGGGATCTCAATTAAGTTTAATGATGATGTTTATAAGATGCTGGCAGAAGCAGGAATAAATATATGGAATAAATACGGAATTATACCTGTAGTCAACGGTGAATCGGTATACATAAACGGCAGTATAGGAAGAGTTGAAGCGGAAGGTATAACGGAACAAAATATAGATTCTGTATTGAGCAAAGACAGCGTTATGGCGATAGTCGTTGATAATACCGAAATATTAAGCGACAGAAAAGATGCAATCAAGGAAGCAAAAACAGCAAAAGACAAACAAAAGAAAGAATATAAAGCCGGTCTTAAAGTTAATATCAAATATGCAATAGATGCAAGTGATGAAACAAAGATAAAAGAGTTGATAGGTTCAATTTCAGACATACTTGAAGAAGATTTAACTGAAGAAGCCAAACCGGAAGATCAGGCAAAAAGAGAAAAAGTAATAAGACAAATAGAGCAGATAAGACAAAGTGATTTTTATAAAGCTCTAAATGAAAAGGCAAAGAGCAGAATAGACCACTTAATGAATGATAGAGATTCAACTCAAAAGATAGCTGCATTTATAAGAGTAATAGTAATGAGGACGGCAGAAGAAAGAATATTAACTGAGATGGCGAATAACGGTATTGATATTAAAACGGAAGAATTTAAAAAATTTGAAAATGGGAAATTTAGAGAAGCAGTATTGATTAGGGTTGTACAATTATGGCTGTCAGGGCAGGATACAATGAAATTGCTGACAACGGAATTTATAGATTCAAATATGACTGCTGAAGAGTATATGCAGTCAATAATGAACAAGATGGAAGGGATAGAAGGCAATATCGGGCGTATATGTATAGATAATGAATATAAGATAAGTTTGTTGTCAGATGTGGCCGGAGCAATAGCGGAATTTAAGGAATTCAATATATTGCTGCAGGACAGATTCAGACAGATAGGGATAGATAAAGAAGTCAAAGTGTCGGTATTTGCCGTAAAGAGTATTCTCAGCGCGGCATAAAATTCAGTATAGTCATTTTTTAAAAATGAGGTGGAGTTTGTGACAGTGAATATAAAAAGAATAATATCTGTTTTAGTAGCAAGTTGTTTTTTACTTACAAGCGTAAGCGGACAGGCTGCGGCTTCGGTTGCCGGCAATTTGCGCGCGACGCAGCAGTTTAAACAGATATTTACGGATTTTGCGCTGCCGTATTCCTACGGAAAAATAACCGACGCACACTTTGCATCAACGGACAGAGTAATTATAAATATACAGGATCTGCACTGCCATCCTAAAGTACAGAAAAATATCAGCAATATAATAGATTTATTTGATAAAAAATACGGCGTAAAAAATGTTTATCTTGAAGGAGCATACGGAGACGTTGACACGAGCTGGATATCAAATGCCGTTGATTCAACGGCTAAAATGCAACTTGTTGAAAAAATGGTTAATACCGGAAGACTGACAGGCGCCGAATATTTCAGCGCTGTAAGCGGCAAAACAGGCATAATAAAAGGCCTTGAAAAAAAAGAACCGTATCTTGAAAATTTAAAAAGGTTCGGGCAGATACTTGAAAACAAAGATAAAATAAATTTGATAATGGAATCCGTCAGACGCTCCGATAATGAACTGAAAATAAAATATTTTGACAAAAGGCAGCTTAAAATTGAAGAACTTGCAAAGCATTATGAACAGGGCAAAATAACCGCCGAAAAATATTATGCGCTTTTAACAAAACATATAGACAGGCTCGGCATAGATATATACCGGTATGAAAATACTTTGAACTATATCACGCTTCTTTCAATGCAGAAGGATTTAAAATATACTGAAATAACAAAACAGCTGCAGACGCTTATATTTGTTCTTAAAGAAACTATCCCGTACGGTGCCTATAAAATGCTTGCCGATTCCACAGGCAACTTTTCGCAGATAGACAAACTATATCTGTATCTTATAAAACTGACAAGACAGTATAATCTTGATATGTCGGTAAATTATCCCGAACTTGATAACTATTTCAGATATGTTGAATTGAGCCAGAAAATAAATCCCATAGTTCTTCTTGAAGAAAATCAAAAGCTTACCGAAGAAATAAACTCAAGATTTTCAAATTCCAAATCACAGTCGGAAGTCGTATTTCTTGTTAATTTTGAAAGATATCTGAACGATTATCTCACAAGCAAAATGACAGCCTCGGATTACGCGTATTACAAAGCAAATATAAAAAGATATAAAAAACTGTGGGCAAAATATGTCGATAACAAAGTATTGGCGCTTCTCGAAGAATATATAGCCTGTTCTGACACTTTTTATGAAGTTAACACGGCAAGAAACGGGTATTTTACGGAAAATATATTTAACGGAGTAAACGTATCCTCAATAACGGCTTCCGTACAGACGAATAATGAAATTTTAAACATAATTGAAAATATGCCGCAGGCAAAAAGGGTTGATGTTATAATAACAGGAGGATTTCATACAGAGACGGTATCGGGCATATTAAAAGACCATAACGTTTCATATCTTGTAATAACGCCAAATGTGACAGACGGATTAAAAACAGCCGAAGAAACTTATTACAAAATAGCAAAAGAGCAGAGCAAAATATCTTTTCAGGCTTTGGCAAACTTAATAGCGTCGCTTTCGCCCGTTGAGCAGAAAAGAGTATTGATAGCGGCCGATCCATCCCTTGAATCAAAGCTCGGATTTATTGCCGACGGTCAGGATACCGTTCTCAGCCGGGATCAGATAAAACAGCTTGCCGAAACAGTTAAAATGTCGGAAGTGTTGTTGTCAGACGATAAAGACGATATAAAACAGCAGATAATACAAAACATAAAAGACCGTCTTGAATCTTCAGATCCGGAACTTGCAAAAGAAACAGACGAAGAACTTATAAAATACGTTGATATGGACAAGCTCAAAGCGGCCTTTGAAAACACAGAGCAGCTTAAAAAACTTATAGGATATGCCTCAAAAATCAAAACAGCCGCAAAAGATTCGGTTATAGGCCAGTCTTTGTCCGCAATAGAAGATATTGCCTCAAAAATTATTGAGATGATAGGTTTATTACAAAAAATTTCAACCGCTTCGGGAAAAACCGCAGAAATTCCGGCATCGCAGATAACGCAAACGGATGAAGAAAAAAAAGATACCGCAATAACCGCGGCTCCGTCTGAAAAACAGAAAGAAACAATACAAGAACAGACTGCTGCCGGTACGTCTTCGAATGTTCAGAAGGAAAAAACGTTCAAACAAAAAAAGAGCGGGAAAATATCAGGCATAACTAAAAAAATACTTCCGTTTATTTTGGCGATAACAATTTTATTTACGGGTTTTTTAAATATTGGCAGATACGGCAGGCAGCCGTCTGCAACTGCCGAAACTCAGACTGTCGCCGTGTCGGAAACCGTTGCGCCTGCGGTTATGGATAGTCAGTTATATGAAAACAATAGATTTTTATTCAATTATCTTCGCAACAATCAGTCTTTATTTGCGCCGTCTGATATTGCCTTTCTTAACGCTTCTGTTGAACTTTCAAATGGCAGTGAAGCGAAAGAATTGGTAAAACAGATATATGAAACGCTGGGAATCGGCGCCGAAACGGGCTCAGCCCCTGAAATTTTATTTTTGACCGGTTCA
>Ga0302240_1001011_pt1 | contig 24399 bp, 24 predicted proteins | sample AAG_UR_His_MG_FD_193538 | JGI IMG/M metagenome (GOLD analysis project Ga0302240, IMG submission 193538) | Enriched activated sludge microbial communities from anaerobic digester in WTTP, New Holstein, Wisconsin, United States - AAG_UR_His | ecosystem: Engineered > Bioreactor > Anaerobic >... | reverse complement strand
TCTGTTAACGATTTCTGCGGCAATCGCTCCAGCACAGTCATATGGGGTCATTCCAGGCACACCAGCTATGTTACCGCATTCCATAGACCCGGAAGTGTCCACGCCGATGTAGAAGTTCTTTCCAGTTGGCTGAACATTTGACATGCTGGTAACAAACGCATTATCCAACGCGGCTACCAGAGTTTTGTTCACTGGCCATCTAGTGTCCCCCCGCTCACCGTGCCCGTTAGAGTAGATCTTGTGCGCAACCAGGATAGCGAACGGATGGACCTTTTCAGCACGCAATGCTCCCGCATCAGTCAGCCTTCTGATAATGGCCTTGGTGGTATCACCGAGATCCTTGATAACACCGCAGGCCCCCATACGGCCGAGGCTGCGCAGCAGAGCATTGGCGCCCATATTTGGAACGAGTGCATCCCAGACTTTTCCCTCTTTCAGGAACTGAGTTGGAACCTGTTCCCACTGCACTTTGCCTTTCTGGATGATGCTGATGACCTGCTTGGCAGTTGTTGCATTTCTGAGGTCGATGTCAAGCTGGTATGCCGGGAATACTTCTGCGAGGGCAGAGTCATCGCATTTTCCGAAGATGTGGTTGAGCAGCGTGCCGAGCATTTCAGTGCCCGGCTTTACGTGACCGAGGTGCAGGATGTCTTTGTGCTTCCACCCTTCACGGCTTCCGTACTTCATGTACTGATACAACACCTGCTGTGGGGATTTCATGTTGTACCAGTTGCTGGCGATTCTTCTGATAGATCTTCCCCATCCATGGAACTGGGTCAGATAGTTGAGGAAGGTGGCAAGGTGGGTGAATGTGCGGAGAATTCTGTGCGCCTGGCGGGATGCTTCGGTCTTCCATTCGCTAGAGGCATACTTGAAATACAGGGCCAGGATGAATATCGTGGGCTGAACTTTTGGAGCGCGGTTGTTTTCAGAGACATCAAGAAGGATGTCAAGAACTTCTTTTGGGTTGGTCTTGATGAGATTCGCTGCGTTTCTGCAGTTGTTTTCGGTGATGTCTTCTGCGCGTGCGTAGTAAGTGGGGGATTCTGACCCCAGGATAAGGAATCTTTCCAGCATCTTCATGGGGGTCAGCTTGAATACAAACCCCTTGTCGCTGTTCTGAACCATATCCGGTCTGGATACTGGCTGAGTGGTAGCTGCCACGGGCTCTTTGTCACGAGTGCGTTCCGATTTTCCGTAATTAAAAGTCATTGTGTCCACCTTTCGTACCCTATTGGGTAATTTATTTATAAGTTCTTAACGGCCATTTTAATCCAGCTTCAGCTGGCGCCCTGCGATAGCATGCAGTACGATCTTTTTATCCCTTGATATCTTTATACCGTTTGATTTAACGATATTAAGACAAGTGACTGCCTCGTCTGACCCGAGATGTCTGATCAAAGTGTTGAGGTCTCCATGTTTAAGATGCGACATCAATACTGCACGGGTGGTCTGTCTGTTTACACCATGCTGAAGGAACCACAGGTCATCCTGGGACACTTTGGGGAGTAACTCCATCATAACTTGGGTCATATTTGGAATGTGAGCTATTGACCGTATGAATAGATACGCTGTCCTCCCAGAAGCTGCGGCAATTTTGCTCACCATGGATGGCGTTACCATATTTTTATCCAGGTCCCTAACTCCGATTCTGGACTTGAAGTATTTAACTATTCCATCTTCTGTGATGAGTTTAGATATACCTATCTTTCGATGGAGGTTCTGCTGTATCAGTGATGCCTGGATTCTTGCGTTCAAGGCTGTGATATCCTTATGGAACTTGGTAATCATGTCTGGACATACGCTGATTATTTCAGCGATGTCATCCTTGGTAACATTGCCAGCGCTCAAAGACAGAAGCTGTGCAGCTCTAATCCTGGTGAATTTAGTCCAGGATGCTGTCTTTCTCCTGTTCAAAGTATATCTGCAGATATCCGCGAATTCTTTGCCCTGCACGAACGTGCGCATCCATCTTATTGCATCGTCGACAAGACCGTACCTTTTGCGTGAATTCGGCACATTGAGAGTATCTACCTCCAGCCTGGGTGCGTCGTTTTCAAGCTCGATCTCATACTTGTTCACCTTATCCCCAATATTTACTACGCCCTTCTTCCCAAGGAAAGCCATAGCGATGGAGTCGTGACTATCCGCGTTTGTGATGCCGGAAGTCAGACGGGCGCCAACGACTACGGAGTGTGATTTATGTATCTGTTTTCGCTCCGCCAGATTAAAGTAATAGATATTCCCGTTTGCGTCCTGAATAAACGAAAAGAAGCCACACATCTTTTATCTCCTGTTAATAGAATAGTCCATATCCGCCTATGGACGGGTAGCTACCGTCTGCCTTTCTGGTAGTCGCCAGACTTGGCAGATCTTCTTTTTCCGGCATTTACTGTAGAGTGCTTCTTACCCCATCCATTACCGCGTAGGGCACAACATTCTCGATGTTGTCCCAATAATTGCTGCCGAGGAAGAAACGGGATCAGAACATAGTGCCATAGTCTCATACGACCTCCTATTTAGCTAACCGGCATTTGTGACAGGGGATAATGTCTTGTGCATGGAGAAACATGTAATTAGGCACCCCCTCGTTATCCACGCATACACCAAGCACTGTGGCAAACTTGGATCCGCCGGTAAAGTTACTTTTGTCGTTTTTAGCTACAAGCTTTCCGACATTATGAACGTATTTTTGTGCGTTAGCTATTCCGTTTGCAATTATGGGTTCCATCCTTCCACCATCCTTTCTGTCTTTTATGGCCGAGTACATCCTGTCTACCGCAGTCTGGTAAATAGTCATCAATTAACTCCCTGTTCAGCAGATTTCATCTTAGATATATCCCTAAGATAATATAGTTTACTTATACCTCCGATTGTGCCGTGAGTTATCACACGTTCTGATACGGAATATCCGTAGTACGACCATGAGTATACGTCCAGACTTTTAACTCCGATGGCATCTACATTTATGACCAACGTATATCTAGCTGGATGGTGAGTACTGGTTGTTCGCGTGTTTCCCTTACTGTCAGTGTGGGTATTATACGAAGTATAGGCAGCTCGGTACTCTTTATCGATTACGGTCCCAGTGCCTAAAGTTGAAGACCCAGTCGCCAAGTCCACGAAATATAGTAGCACCATCCCGACTGCGACCAATATAGCCCCAAAAGCCAGCAGCTTACCCCACATATCATCTTTATTCATAGAATCTCCGAATAAAAAAATAGAGGGGCCGAAGCCCCTCCGAATATAAGAGTTGTCCGTTAGGACAATGAATCACTTGGTATGCAGAAGTTCCTTGATCAACTCTTTAGCGGCTGCGTAGTTCTTATGGGAGGAATTTCTGTCTTCCATATTTTTATCCAGCCATCTAAGACCGTCATAGCTCTTTATAGTCTTTCTGTAGAACGGGAGATCCATTCCAGACACGAGCTTTTCCAGTGTTTCAACAAGGTGCTTATCCATCAGCTTTTTCTTCTCCAATGTGGTTTAGTAATTCTACGTTGGCTTCGTTGGCGATGTAAAACATCCCAGTGCCATTAGAATTATTTAACCATTCATCCAGACATTTATGCAAGATATTTCTATAGTCGTCATCTATGTTTTCAAACCTACAATCTGCAGGACATAGATCGCTATGTATAGAGTCACCGTTTTTGTTCGTATATTCAACCTCAGCGTGTACTATTGCCATTTTCTGCCTTTAATGTCCCGCATCCGGAGCAGTTTCCTTTGTGGGTTAGTACAAATCGTCCGTGTGTAGTTGGGCATATGAAATAATCGTGACCTTCAAGTGTAATTGTCCTGAAGCTACGCGCTTCGCTATCTTCTGCGGCATTCCAATTCTTTATCCGCTCTTCGTTTGAGGGCACCTGGTCAATAAGCACTTTAAAACTCATGAGCATTATTACCAGTCCGATCAAAAACAGAGGCAAATTATATATTTTCATAATAACTCCTTTATGTCATTCCCAGAGATGGGACTCGAACCCACACGGGCTTACACCCAACGGTTTTTGAGACCGCCCTGTATGCCATTCCAGCACTCTGGGGGAAATAAAAATCCGGACGGGGGGACTTGAACCCCCACGGGTGTAAACCCACTAGGGCCTAAACCTAGCGCGTCTGCCATTCCGCCACGTCCGGTTAATTCCAAGAAATAGAAATGTGATTATATAACCATATCCTTTCTTATTTTATAGTACAAAGGTGATAACTGGACTTGAACCAGTGTGCGGGGATTTGCAGTCCCCTGCCTAACCAACTCGGCCATATCACCAAGAGTCCGGTGTGCACGTCTGCACCATACCCGTCGGTAAGGACGACTGTGGATTCGAACCACGCAGGCCCCAGCCTAAGCCGCCGCCCGGACAATTAACATCTTTTATGCTTAAACCATCTCCTAGAGTCGAATAATTCGTACCATTTCATCTGATGCTCAGCATATATTCCAATTTTAAAGAATTTTTCCAATTCTATCTGCAACGAGTAGCCAAATATCGTGATTACAAAGTACTTTATGTCCTGACTCCTTATTAAGTTACATCGGAGAGTGAAGGATTCGAACCTTCGCGCAGATTGCTCCACGACCGGTTTAGCAAACCGGCGCCTTAGACCACTCGGCCAACTCTCCTTAGAGCTAATCAACTTCTTCGTCATCCCAGTCAAGTATATGAAGCTCCCGAATGGACTGCCTTGATGCTATCCACTTCTGCTGGCACTTCCTATACTTCTTCCATGTTCTGTCTTTTGCATTAGACTGTCTGTTGCATCCTTTATGCGGGGCGCATCTTGCACATCTAATCCCACTTCCTTTTCCATAGCTTTCCAACAGGATTCTGTAAACGCGTTTGAACAACATAGAATTAGTAGTTAGGCGCAAAATTTCTATTTTTCTCATGCAACACTCCTTTATGGAATTGCTACATGTATCCAGTATATCTCATACTTACTCCTTGTCTGAGCAGAATCAAGGGAGGAGGGACTCGAACCCCCGGTAACGGAATCAAAGTCCGTTGCCTTACCAGCTTGGCCACTCCCCTATCTGCACTTTATCATACTGCTATGCAGATGTCAATCATATTGATACCACGCCAAACTTTAATCGGCACATGGCGCGAATATTGGATACCGCTTCACCGGTGAGCTTAATGCTGTGCCGATGATCCTTTGTGGCATCCTTTATGATGGCCTTTCTCATGCTTATGGACAGATTGCATATTCTGGCCAGAAGTTTCCAGGTAGCAATGATAATGCCCTTGCGGAGGTCGAAAGTGTCTCCAGCACGGCAGCGGGATCTTCCAGTGGCACGAACCATAAGCCACACGAATTCATTTATATCAGATCCATGATATTCCGCTGGGTGCAATTTTTCCAAGGCGTGTTTAGTAAACCGAACTATTACTACACCATTTTCTGGATGTGCTGAATATTCCAGCGGCTCGTAAATTCCATTCTCAGGCATGCCATGGACAAGCCCACTCAGTGCTTTCTTGAATACCTTACGATGGTATTTGGTCAGCGGAGCTGTCCCTATATTTCCTTCCGGATTCCACCCTTTGCTTTCAGTCATGATTAACTCCTTTTAAGTAAAAAAATAGAGGGCTTGCGCACCCTCTATATGAAGAGAAATGAATGCAGACAAAACCAGTGCAGAGGGATGGGCTTGAACCATCATGTCTTTCGACGGGAGTTTTACGTTAACGAAACACATCGTACCTACTTTGGGTTGGTAATATCCGATAAGCGTATTCCTCCTGCGGCTACCATTTCGCCACCTCTGCAAAAATAGATCGGGACGGATGCCCCGATCAACAGAGCAAGAAAGTTCGCGGGTGCGAACAGCCAAAATAAACAGTCCGGGGGCAAGGATTCGAACCTTGGTCTCTCCATTATAAGTGGATAATCGTCCATATTCGTACCATTGCTGGTAATAAGTTTGGACGGGTTTTAGTGTCCTAGGCCACTAGACGAACCCCGGAAAAGATTCCCCGATTTTGAAACCATCGGGGACAAGTGAGAGGATACGTGAAATCAATAGCGGGGAGCTATTGAAAACAGCTGCCCAGAGTTGAGGATTCGAACCTCAGTTGCCGCCTTGACATGGATAACCGACTCTGCTCGTACCATTTCTGGTAATTTGGTTGAGTCGAATATTTTTCGGCGTCCTAGACCACTAGACGAACTCTGGTAGTGCTGAAAGAGGGTGTTATGCTGGGATGAACTCTAACCCATCGGAGGACCTCTTTCAGCGGAGGGAAATTAGATGACCTGGTAATAAGCTTGGCAGGAGTGTTGGTGAGAGACCGAAGTCTTTCGGGTTAATCCTGACAATCGTACCAGGTCAAATTAGAGGTCCGGTCATGTGAGTGGAGTGGGGCGTATCTTAAAAGGATAACCCACTCCGTTCGTACCGGACCAAACTTATCACAGTTTTCTGGTAGGAGAGGGCTTGCTCTCAGGACCCTTAAGGCCCTCAGCAATTTCTCCATATTCAAAATTTGGAGGGGATAATACTGGAGTTGTCGACACCTGCATCAGTCTTGGAAGCTCCACCCAGTATGTGTCTCCAAGTTTGTTATCTTTTCCCATCCCCGGATTGACGCTTATGGAGCACGCCCCATACAGTTCAAGGCCTACAGATGTTGCAATGCCTTCGAATCCAGTTATACGATCTTTGACTCTGCATCCAAGGAATGCAAAGCATTTTTTCAAATCGTAAGATGGAACGTCCATGGCTCTGTCTGATTCGTTATCCACGTTGAGTCTCGCGATATCAAACCAGTGCGCATCCATAATCTTACCATTCTCATCGAGGCCAGGGTTAACACTGACCTGTATACATCCGTACAGATCGAAGCCAACTACGGTGGCTATTCCTTTAAATCCGGTAACTCTGTCCTTTACTCGTAGCCCAAGAATTGACAGGTGTTTCTTCAAATTAACAGACATAACGCCTCCCTTAAGTATTGCTGCAAACCGATATGGAGCCATAGCCGACGACAGGAATCGAACCTGCGACCTGATGCTTACAAGGCACCTGCTCTACCGTCTGAGCTACGTCGGCGAAATGACCCAACCCCACTAACATCCGGAAGGAATGTGTAACCTTGCTGCATGGGATTGGATCAAAAGGAGATCTGGTAATGAGTTCCTCAGGAATAATGTTTGAGTTAACCCTGAAGTTTCGTACCAGATCAAATTGTGTGGATTTCTTTCTGTCTATGTGCTTATTCATTTACAGAAAGTCCGGCCCGTTAGGGATCCACTCCGGAATTTGGCTATACCACAACTGCGCATTTTGGGGGTGACAGGTATGGTGCCAAAATTGAAGGCCCGGTAATATGATTGGGTAGGGGATAATCATTAACAGTGATAACCTACACGCATTCGTACCGGACCAAATTAGTGGGGAAGGAGGCCCACATCGGCCTCCGTATACCGCGATCTTTCGATCTCCCCTGCGGTGACGTCCTATCAAGGACGAAATTGTACACTATTATCGCGATGAGATTTGCACGTAACAGCGCTCGGATAGTGCACAAATTAGAGCCGGTAATAAGAGGATACGGGTTAGTTTTGGCCAGAACGAATTCTGAATAGTTAACCGTAGTCCAACGTACCGGCAAAGTGCATGGGGGAGGATTTGAACCTCCGAACCCGTGAGGGGGCAGATTTACAGTCTGCTGGTTTTAACCACTCACCCACCCATGCATGAAAAAGGCTGAAACTACTCCTTCGGCTTTTGTGGTTGTGTTCGAGGTGCACCTCAGATGGTCATATTTCATACCATTTGAACACAGTTTCGGGATGCTATGTGCCTAAGGCATACATTAGCCGCCATCCGCTCCTCCACTCGTTTTTCGTTTCGCTTCAGCCTCTTCGAAGCTTGTTCTCGACATCGTAAAGACGAAATGACGCCCGATAAGCTAGCATACTTGCAGTCATCTTTTGTCGAGATGATACAGGTATACTAGCTTGTCTTGCGTCAGTCAATGGGCACGCTCGGACTTGAACCGAGGACCGCCCGGTTATGAGCCGGGAGCTCTGACCAACTGAGCTACGTGCCCGAAAAAGTCCCCTTGTGGGGACAAGAAAGGAATGAAAATGTATGAACAACCCACAGAACCGAATCTGGGAGACAGGACTTGAACCTGCGATCTCTAGCGCCCAAGGCTAGCGCTTTACCATCTAAGCTACACCCAGAGATGAGAGGGACAGTCGGAGATGTCCCTCTCGGCAGCAAAAGGAGGCTATTCTCCCCACCTCCGACCGGCAGGGCTCTATGAAAACTCGATGCGGGTGACGAGACTTGAACTCGCAACTTCGACCTTGGAAGGGTCGCACTCTACCAATTGAGCTACACCCGCGAGACTGCAGGTAATAATTATCAGACGGGATAATAAACTCCAGTGTTGATAACCGTCCGAAAGACGTACCTGCAGAAGTGAGAAGGGTGGGACTTGAACCCACGACCGTCAGCGCCGTTGATAACCATGTACAGCGTACCACAGTTATGCGGTAATGATCATACACGGAATTTTTAAGCTAATGCTCTGCCAACTGAGCTACCTTCTCCGATAGGACCATCTAGGGATTGAACCTAGGACCTGGTGGTTAACAGCCACCTGCTCTACCGCTGAGCTAATGATCCGGGGGGACTAGAGAGGATCGAACCCTCGACAAGTGGAACCACAATCCACTGCTCTACCACTGAGCTATAGTCCCAAGTTGCGGGGGTGGGATTCGAACCCACGACCACCGGGGTATGAACCCGGTAAGCTACCACTGCTACACCCCGCAAAAAATCCTAGTAAAAATACCTTCTGGTATTTAACCAGGATGATAACATCATTCTTATACCATAAAAGTTACTGATTTTCAAGTACCTTCATTGGAATAAATACATCAGTCCCATCAAAGTTTGAAAAATGGTTAAGGGGAGGATTTCTACAGCTTCCATTTTCGTCGATTCGTTCGAACACACTTCGTTCCCCGTCCCATCTGAATAGTGACGCCTGTCTGGAAAATCCAAGATAATATTCTCCGTTTTCAAGATTTTCTACGGGTATAGCCCCGCATTTAACGTAGTCATCAGGATCAAAGTTAGCTCCGTGTGGTATCGGCACCTGCAATCCTGCCGCCTTCAATTTATCATAATCCACTTTAAGTTGCGGTATAGTCATATCACTCCTTCATCATATTCATTATTCTTACCGCGGTATATTTAACGTTATTTTCAGTTATGAACTTTACATTACTTGGATACAGCGGTAAAGGATCTTCCAGATAGGCAAGAAGGCCAGCTGGAAGACTCCCATAAGGGATATTATCTATCCCAGTGTCATGGTATCTAGAAGCGGGGTAAATAGTATGCTCTGGTTTGCATTTTAAACATTCCACAACATCCTGCTTACCCCGCTTAGACCACTTGGAAATCTTCTTCCCACAGATAGAACACGATACTAGTTCGCGTTCATTCCTGCGTTTGTCTGCAATTTTTTCATGCAGCTTTTTAAGTTCGGCAATAGTCATTTATCATTCTTCTCCGAACTAATATTACCACACTTTATTCCGCTTCTTCAAACGCTTTCATATCTTCTATATCCTGGCGGAATTTTGCGAGGTATTCTGTCGGCCAGATTCCTTTCAGTGCTGACAATTTTATCATGGACACCAGATCTGCGTGAGACATTCCTTCTGACTCGCTGACCATGTAGCTTATTTCTTCATCCTTCAGCGCCATGCCGTAGTCTTTTGCCACGTTGGCGACTATGCTGGCCCGCTTAACAGGATTAGGAATGTCGAATTTCAACTTGATATCGCAACGACCTGATCTGATGAGAGCGGCGTACAGAGAGGTTGAGTTTGCGGTCATGATTACGATGTCATAACAGTCTGAATCAAGAAGTGTCAGGATGTTTCTTACATGTTCATCCTTGTGCCGTGAATTTGACCCATTGGCATCAACTTCTTCTATTACCAACACTTTAGTTGCGCCAGTAATTCCGTTCAGAAGGGATATTATCCTGTCTTCCGGACTGTACCCTACATTTACAACTACCGCATCAAGGCTAGATATGATCTTGTTAAGAGCGCAGGTCTTACCGACTCCAGGATGCCCGTAGAACAGCATTGACAGTTTTGACTTTATGGCCACCGCCTGGGCAATGGTGTTCATGGTGTCTGTTACTACTTCTTCGTCGTAGTATTTTGGAACATCGATAGGAGTCATCTGGATAGCGTATGAATTGCTGGACCACTGGCTGCCCTTTATCCTCAGGTATTTACCTTTCAATGACTGCATGATTTCTATGAGGATTGGTCTGAACACAAATTCCCTAACATCGTCATACGACATACACAGTACGTCACTCCCTGCAGGATAAGAATCAGAGTCCTTCCAGTAGAATGTGGCGCTGTCTGTCATTGGCTCAATGTTTACGGCCATAGGCATCATTGTTCCACGAACATTTGCTTTGAACAGTATGTAGTAGGATCCGAACAGCTTTCCTTCTGAAATTCCGGCCATAAAGTCGCTATAGTCGTTCTCTTCGTCTGACTTAAACGCGCTCATTACAGCCTTTATTTCGAATACTTTCATAAAATTTATGAGGAAGGTATTCATGTCAATGAATTCACAGGTGTTGATGTGATGTGTTTCCAACTGCACCCGGGAAGAGTCCTCATGATCGTCTCCTGCGATCCAGTCTTCGTAGAATCGCTGGCATTTGGATCTGGTCTCAGGGATTACGACATGTTTTACTTTTATCGTTGACAACATTGATTCGATCCCGCCGACAATAAGATCGGACGCTATTTTAAATACGGCCAATCTTGAGCATACCTTCTCAACAGTGGGACTCTTTTTGCTGACCACGGTAAGAAATGATATTATTACCGACAGAATACTTGTTACTATTCCATTGACAAAGTTCAAAGTAGATCTTACTTTGGCGGATAACTTTATTACTTTTAGTGAGCTACGTTTTGACATAACCCAATCAAGTACTGATGACATCAAGTCAGGATCTTCTTCTATCCTGGCCAGTAACATTGATATTTCATCATTTTGGGAGGGCTCGGAATTTCTATCGTACAATTGTTTTCTCCTATTTTTAGCTCGTATCTGTTTCAGCATTCTTCTGGAGGCTACCATTTCTCGTAGCTCGTCTTCAGAGGAAAGGGTCACTTCATGATCTAATTCGGCCTTGTCAGTATAGCTCGTCGTAGTCTCCCTCCTCTGATTTAAAGAGATATTTCAGGTTAAGCATACTACGCATATCGGCGTCAAGCTGACTATCCAGCTGATCGCAACACGTTAGCGCCAAACATCTGGTTATGTCAAGATTCTTGGTGTATACCGCGGCGGAATCTTTTTCCATTCTTGACAGCAATCCCATAACATCCAGCTTACCGTATCTCATACTTCCCTGAAACTCATTTGCAGGATTGGTGTCTTTTACATCCGGTCCAAGTGCAGATTTATCGTGAACTTCGTATACCAGTCTTCCCGCGCCATGTCTGGTAGCGTACGTCCTTGAAACATATATTACCTCGATCTTTGACTTGAATGGCATAGACTTTAGCAGGGTCAGCGGCCATTCGCTTCCCGGCATTGATGGAGTCAAATGCGGCATTTCCGCGGTATTGTTCATGGATAGGCCTAGTCCCTGAGCGCCTTCAAATACTATGTTATCGTAGCAGTTTAGTATGGAGCTCTCAATCATGCCCACAGAAGTAGCGGCATCGTGCATGTCAAGCATGAACTCCGCATCCAGCTTTATGTGATCTGACGTGTTCATAGTGAACTCAACCGGGGCCTTTTCATATCCAATCTTGTCACAGTACCATTGTCGAATTTCTGCCAGGCGATCAGACAGCCGATATGGAGTTGGGACCATACCTCTAAGATGCAACTTACAATGCTCTGTTCGGTCAATAGTAGCCTTTATTCCAACCCCGCAGCTCCCATGCCGACCATGAGGACCTCTTTGTCGTTCTATATATTGGTTATACAGAACATCGTATGGGGTGGTTATACGGCAATCAGGATGTGCAAATACTTTTGGCTTAAGCCCCATGTCACGAAGTACTTTCAGCTCCTTCATGAGCAGATATGGATTGAATATGAAATCTTTGGTAAGGTAGGTGTCCGCTCCCTGCAGCGCCCCAGATCCTATATGACCGAACACATGCGATAGGCCTTTATGCACTACTCTGTGTGCTGCCTGCGCGCCCCCATTGTACCTTACAACAAGAGTACTGGAAGGCCCCAACTTACGAACCATTGCGTTTGTTACGTTTCCTTTTCCTTCGTCTCCATAGTTAGCGCCAACAATTATTTTAACTGTCTTTTCCAAAAATTTTCTCCTTGTTTGTAAAAAATTGGTGTGAGAGTCTAACCTCACACCAATTTAGTAATGGTTACAGGACGATTACGCCAGCGGTCATAGCCTTTTCATCTGGTGTCAATCCGTCAACTGCGCGTTTGACTGTCAACGCGGTTGATCCGTCCCAGCTGTCGACGACTGTCTTCTTATCTGCACCCTCTTTTACCTGGATGAGTGATATGATTACTTCTCCGAGCTTGGAGTGGTCATCGAGCGGGATAGCATTCTGACCGATAACGTCCATCCATGACTTTCTGACGGCGTCACCATTGTACTTGTAGTGATTTCCCTGTTCTACCATGAGGTGGAACACATGGTATTTTCTGCTGACCATTTTGTACAGTTCTTCCGCAGTGTAAACGCGCTGCTCAGGTGTATATCCTAGAACACGCCAGATTTCTTCTGCCTTGAGAACATCGGGGATGTTCTCGTCTCCTATAGTGAACAGATAACCCTTTTTGTTTCGCTTTTCGAAACAGTCAATGCTTGTATGCATGGCTGCGAAATACCAGGGAAGGATGTAACTTTCACTGTCGTTACCTCCACCTCCCTGTTCAAGATACAACTGAGTGAGTTGTTCTGCGATCCTGATGTCAGATTCAAACTGCGACACCTGAAGAGGAAATTTGTCACAGGTTACGTCACCAACTCCCATGAACATTACCTGTGGATTTGCCACTGGTTTTCTTCCGTAAATTCCTTCCATTAGAGCTGGCAGTCCAACACGCGCCATTTTATCCAGAACCGGGCTCATTGATCCGGTAACATCCAGCGCTACGATAATAGCCGCAGATTCCGGATTGTCTGAAGAGTCTCTTGACTCGCGCATCTTTACATTCTTTGGGTCGAGTGCGTCGCTGATTACTCCCTTTGCGGTATTTGTGTAAATATCCGCGGTAGTAGCTTTAGATGCTACGTGTCTTGCAGAATACCCAGACCAGTCTTCCGATGTCCATCGTCCACCGCCCATGTTATTTCTCCTTAGTTGAATAAATTATACTGTCATCGATTTTCATTTCGATGAATTTTCTCGGTCCAAAACTTCTGTGAACTGCGTCTGACCACCCCACGAATGAGTCCATTATAGTATCCTGAGGAGGACCCATTAACCAGTGCAGCATTGGTTTAGGTATGTCTGGATCAGAGTGCAAACGCACGCCGCTACGGTCCCCAAGCATTTCTAACGCCAACAGTCTTGCAGATTCCATGTCGATGTTAAGATCCTTGTCCGTAAAATAATTTGCACGGGGCAAACATTTTACCGGGTCCGGATGAGTAGCGGCATGCCACCACCCCATGGTGAATACTACTATGTGAGCAGCAGGATCTATGAAAAGATTCATAGGAGTTATCCCGTTAAAGGTTGAATTTTTCATGACTTCAACATAGCATAGCGTGTTGTATATTGAGTTCATTATCCATGCTACATGGACTGGAGGGATCTTTCCTTTAAAGTAATCTATAACCAGCTTTATTGGATATGTACGTGGGTTCTTTCGTATGAACACCATGTTACTGACAAGAGTCAGTTGATCTGGAAAATATTTTCCCATTTCCTTTTTGAACTTTTCAGATGGATATTCACACATTTTAGACAATATTCGTACTCCATGTTTTACCAGCTCATAAGCCCCCGGATTTAGCCCTATCATTATCCTGTCCGGCTGTATCATGCAGTTTCCGAGCTCATGTTTAAATGCATACTGTACGTCCCCATGTCCAGGAAGTCCTGGGTGATCGCTTATGAATTGCTTATGCACGTTATGAAGCATTTTTAGCTTGATGAATACTTCTGAAGCCTCAGGATCTTTGCATAAATCTGGGTGCCATTTTTTTATCTCTGAATAGTACAAATCCGCGGCTGCGCTTTCATCCATAGGAAAAATATCTGTTGAGAACTTGGCAGACAGTATTTTTTCTTTTGTTAAAACTGACATAAAACTCCTTATGGTGAAAAATGACCGGAGATTTCTCTCCGGTCATTTATCTTGGTGGCGTCCCCGCCATCGCAGACCAGTGCTCGTGGGAGTGTCAACTGAATGACGAATGTGGTATGTCCCAACCACACGTCCGTAATGTTAAGTGGAGGTCATCCCACACATTACCTGATCAAAAGAGCGGTAACAACGCTTTATCCTTAAGATCAGCCCTTACACCTTATTAGAATCAGTAGTAGGCTTTAAAGACTCCTGGTACTGATATTCTGACTGTATACGCTCGCATTCTGGGCACATAATACCAGATTTACATTCTCCAGTCTTACCCTCTTGGGATATGTGGGTCCCGCATAGTGCGCGCTGACCCATATGTAAGTGAGTAACTTCTGTTCCGTATTTTATCATAGCTTCCTCCGCCAGTCTTCCCACAATTTTCACATGTCCATGAAGTGTATGGTGGTGGTATCATCACGATTGCCCCACATTCTGGACATGAAATCTCCTGATATGTATCTATACTATACCACCTTCAGTAAGTCAAGATTAACAAATCTTTTCTTACCATCTGAGAAATGTCCAAAGCAGTATCTCTTGCTGACTCTGTATTTCTCAATGGCTGAGAAAAATTTAGTCAAAGCTTCTCTCTTTTCTTCACTGCTGGCAACAGTAAATACTTCGCCAGCTTCGAACACTTTGTCTGAATAAACAGATCGTTGGTTTAATACCAGCATAAATTCCTCCTTAATAATATTTTCCTTATACCTATAAATATTTATAGGTAAAAAGAAATGACAGAGCGAGCTCTATCATTTCCTTGCCCCCACGGCTATTACATGCCGAGAATAGTAACGGAGGAAGACTGCGTCCGTTTGCCAGGGATCCGGACCTTGGGTCGAATTTTAAAGGTACTTTAGAATTGGACCAAAGGTCCGGATCCCTGGCAGGAGGACTCAGTCTTCCTCCTTTACACACGGCTTGTGAGATTTGGTGAGTTTTGGTCACCATTGAACTGTAGCAGTTCAATTTTTAAGGTTAGCCGTGGAGGCGTCTACTGCTGGACATTACGCGGCTGATTTGAGGTGGTTACCGGGTACATGTAGCGGACAAGGGACATATTAAACGTAGTTTAATAGTCCCTGGGGAGCAACATGTACCGGTTACCACCTTTAATCAGTAGTGTCGTGTTATCAGATGTTTGCACACCGTATGGATGTTACATCCACGTTTCAGGCTGTTCAGCAGTAGAACTGTCGCCTTGACATTTGGGACGTGAGAGAGGAGGATGCATGCGGGCCCCGGGTGCAGGTACCGTTAACGTACTTCGAGGAATCCACCTCGAGGTACGTGGGAGGTACCGGAGCCCGGGGTGTCGCATGCATCTATCTCGCGAGCGATCCCACATTTACATAAGGAATCTACTCACAATCTGAGGGCTACCCTCAGACATAAAGATTGTCAAAGCGTGCCAGCAGGAAATCAACCATTATCCATTTCGATGATCCAGGAAGAAGCCCGAAACTTTGTTTCGATAAGGCTTATTCTAGGAAAAGAGAACAATCTGCGACAGGCGCAGGTTCTCCCGTGGAGGTAACCTCCACACTTGAGGCTGGATAATAGTTAATCTCCTGCTGACAAAATTCTTATACCAATATTTTATATAGGGTACGGATTATGTGTACGGAATTATTAATGTGGCGTACCCTTTTCATTTTTTGGCTTCGGTGCTCAAAATTATGTGTGGTATTTTTACCCCATGGTAAGTGTCAGAAAACTGACGCTACGTTTTTACCAAAATTGAGGTGATTGAGGTGTACTATGGTGCTAGTACACCTACCAAAATGGGGGTACCATCCTTGGGTATTGTGATATGGTTAGTATACCAGTATTCATACTATATTGAGGATATCTGTATGTGGTACAAAAATCATTTTCATGGTGCAATGGGGGTAAATAATAAATAAATAAGCATATATACGGTTTTTTTAATAATACTTTAAATTTCTCTATATATGCTTATCGAATCTACAATAATGCCATTTGCACCACCATTTTATTTTATGCACCAATGTCGTACCTGTATCATCTTCTGTTTATGCTCGTTATACAGATACTAATGTGTGTACAATCGTACAACACATTTTCAGCCCCCATTGCACATCGCGCATCTGATCAGCATCTACCGCATATTTGACGACAGCCACGCATAACCCTATATTTAATTATGTGGCTAAAATAAATCTAAAAAATCAAACTTTTTCCGGCTGAAAAGTCACTTTTACAATAGAGGACCTATATCTATGAACGACACTGACTTGAAGAGAATTTACGACAGTATAGACGAGCTGGATGCACAGTATAACAGGCTGTCTGAATCTATAGCCATGCTAAAAGTTACTACTGACAACGTGTACATAGATAACAGAGCTATAAACACCTCTATACACAATTTATCTTTATCATTGGGCGGCCTTAAAGAGCGCACAGATGCTGTAGTATCTTCGCTTAAGATGCTGGCTGAATCTAAGGATGACAGAATAGACTCTGCATTGCGAGAGAGTGGGGTTAGATTCACTGACTTTAGATCTCTGTGTGATTCACGCGTAGCCGCCACGGATATAAAGTTTAAATCCATAAGGGAAAGCATAACCTCAGAGATTGACAAAATTAGGCTCGAGTTCTCAATGCTTAAGAGCACTGTTGATTCTCTTAAAAGCACTCTGTCAGAGTATGAGAAGAAGCTGACGTATGGCATGTACATGCTTATAATAAACCTTGGCGGAGTAATTATATGGTTAGCCAAACTGTATGGAGAAACAAAGGGGTGGTTGTGATATGTTCAAGATGCTTGTGGCAGAGGATGACTCCCTGCAAATAGCATTGTACAGGTCCTGGTTGTTCGATATGCTATCATCATACCCAGGTATGGTAGTAACCATGCTAAGTGATGGCAATGACATAAACTGTGATCTGAAATCTTCTGTATATGACATAACCGTTCTTGATGTAGCGCTCCCAAAAAAATCTGGGCTAGACATATATAAAGAAAACAGTAGTAAGATGGGTGTTATTGTGCTATCGTCTTCATATAGCGATGTGTTTAAGTCATACTTGAATGCTGATAGCAAATGTATTATATTAAATAAACCATGCACCAAAGAGCAATTCTGCGTCGCTATACACAAAGCTATGGAGGCACTAGGCCATGTTAAACAAGGAACAGCTGGAAGCAGCGAAAAACTATCGATTATCGACTAATTTCACTTTATATGAACTTATAAAGAGTGACCGGTATCCTGAGTTTGTTGAGTGGCCTGCAGACCATATAATAGAGTTGCTAAAGGACTTTGCGACAAACACCCTCCAGCCTATAAGAGATAAATTTGGATCAATACGAGTAAACTCTGGGTATAGAAACCCACTGTTAAACAGAATGGTCGGAGGAGTTAAGAACAGCATACATCAAATAGACATGAGCGGCGTGATCTTGGGGTGTGCCGCGGATATAGTACCCCCTTCTACTTGCGATATCATGGACGTATATTGGTGGATAGCAGATAATGTTAAGCCCGCAAAAAATATAATCATATACAGAAATAGATTCGTAACAAACACCCCATTTATACATGTAGACACCCGACGTAATGTATCTGGACCTATTAGGACCTTAGAGAAGACAAAGTCAGCTACCTATGTGGCTATAGATAGGAGTAAATAAATGCTGACGTTAGAACTGTCCCCACTTCCATTTGTATCCGAAGTAGATGTATCATTTGTATTCACATCTAGTCTACCCTGCTCAGTGTTTTATACCCTGGATGGTAAATCTCCTATGTGCCCAACTGCAACGCAGTGGGACGGACTTCCCGTGTTTATACACGCGGATTCTACCAGGGAAGTAACTATAAGAGCTATAGCATACGACGACGTATACATATCCAACCAGATCTCATTCATAATAAAGATGGTTGATTTATCCGGAGATGAGGATTCTGACGGTCTGTCAAATGCGTTAGAAGGTGCACCTCATCTGGATACAGATTCTGACGGCATTCCAGATTATATGGATACTGATTCAGATAATGATGGAAAGCCAGATTCATACGAAGGCCTCTCAGATTACAATAATAATGGGGTACCAAATTTCCAGGATCCGGAGCAACATCCAAAACTTATATTTGAATTCATAAACTGGCCACCACTAAAACCTTTAGTAGAAAATGTTCCATATACCTTTGGGATAAAGATACTAAATGGCGACGGTCTGTTGGAAATAGTAGAGTCAAAAGATTATCTGGCAGGAATAGACACTACTGAAGACCCTATACAAGTGTCTGAAGGCGAAGAGCATACGTTCACTATAATGCCTATAGCATGCCGGGCAGATGCCGAGGCCGCCCTTACTTTCATGCTTACTGATATATTTGATGACGAAGTGACCACTCTGTCATATCCCCTCACTATAGTTACAGAATCAGAAGAGTACCCCAGAAAAGGGATACAGATAACCTGGAAGAAAAATACATTGGCAAAATCTTATAGAATATACAAGAAATCTTCCGAAGACATTGGCATGGTACTACTTACAGAAGTTCCGCATGATCCAACGCCACATACCGCATACCAATGGTACTTGGACAGAAACGGTGAGCTTTCTACCAGATATTCCGTGTCTGCGGTAGACGATGATGGGGTGGAAGGAATAATGTCTCTTCCAAAGCATGCTCCAGATATAGAGAACAACACCTGTTTGATACAGGGTAACATAGCTGATGTCAATATGGCTCCAGTTGCTAAGGTTACCGTGGCGTGCAAAGTTAAAACAAACCCGGCCATATTTGGAAACACAGTTATATACAGAGGATCGATGATAGTATATACTGATTCCAGGGGATACTTTGAACTGGTGGTTCCTCAAGGATCAATAATAGTCATAACGATAGATGAAGTTGGATTCAAGAAATCTATACTGGTTCCGCATATATCGTCGGTAAATCTTAAAGAGCTTTTAGCGATGCCACAGAACATATTAGGAGGCTGATTATGTTCAGCGTAGACCTCATCAACAGTACTATAACTATATTCTATGTCAAGATGGCTCTGGCCGATTTCTTTATGTATATAGGCGCTTTAGTGGGCTTCTATAAAAACTACAGGTCTAATATCGCTATACACGAGGCTCAGTTGATAGCTATCAGCATGACTGCTGAAGATAAAAAAGAAGCACTCAAGATTGCTCGATATAAATATATACGAGATAATGCTAAAGTTCATTATATGAAGATAAAAAAGATGGCTGAGATGACGGACAATAAAGTTGATGACAAGTTGTTATCCTACCTGGAGAGTTTTTACTCTGCCATGGTTACTACTTTCGGGGAGCCCCCTACTAAGGAAGAGATAGTTCAGATGGTAGAAAAATCTACAGAAATACACGAAGAAGTTAAGCCAAAGGTGGAGGCCGACAAATGATATCCTCATTCTATATAAAAGGATTTGTATCAAACGGAGTTCAGCTAGGCTGGACATCTTCAAATTCCTCCGCCAGTTTTATACTCGAATCTTCTTCGTCAGAATCTGGACCATGGAGTTTTATAAAAGCACTAGCGGGTGACCTGGACTGGTCAGTAGTAACTAAAGACGAGCTTCATGAAGAAAATCATAACGTACTCAGACTGACTGAGTATTCTGTAAATAGTACTATATCCGATACGAAGACGCTAATAGTAGACCTAGATAGAATATCATCTGGGCCCCTGACCACAATAGCTGTGGATAGTAACGGGATCCCTAGACTATTGAAAACAGATGCTGGCGGAAATCTGCTAGTATCTTACATGGGAGGAGCCTCATCTGGACACGGGGATGCCTCTGAAGGCCTTCAGATTCAGCAATTGTCAGCAATAAACAGCGTCCTGTCCAGCGCAAATGCAATAAAAACTGCTGTAGATGCTGTGACTTCAAAACTGTCGGATGCCAGACTTAACGCCACCCAAGTCGCAGATCTTAAAAATGTGTCGATATTAAATATTCCGTCAGATTTTCCAGATTCAATGGCGCATTCAATATTGTCTTCAATACATGCTTCTATGACCAAGGATGCAAGCATGTCCACAGCAGTGTCATTATTGGCGCAGCTTTTAAAAAAAACGGATCTAGACTTAAGTGCCAGTGGAGAGGTATCAACACTGGTAAAGAATCTGCCTACTGATTTTCCTGACGCTGCCGCTATCTCCAAACTGTCTGATGTAGACGTAAAGCTTTACGCTGTATTCAACGCGATATCTGCGTTACAGCCAATACTGGAATCAACCGATGTGTATGCATCCTCCACCTCAAATAGTAGCGCCTCTACGGCATCGTCAGTACAGGATGTGCGCTCAATATTAGCAGACCTAAAAGTAGTTGCGGACCAGTTGTTAGCTACAGCTATTAACCTTCAATCTGCTACTATAGATTTGCAGTCCGGCGTATCCGAAGTAGTTACCAACACCTCAGATATGCTGAAAAAAGAAGACATACCTATAAGTACGGATGGTAACGTAAAGGCAGAGATACTCAATATTCCGGATATATTCCCGGATCCATTAGTGCTGGCTGAGATAGAACGCCTGAGATCAGATGCCAACGCTCACACATCAGGTCTGATATCTGCGGTGCTATCTCCAATACCGGAAGGAGCAAATAAGATAGGGGTGGTCAGTGTAGACAACGCTATACTCCCGGAAGATGCCGCTAGGGAGTCCACACTGGTGGATGTTAACTCTAGAATAAGCTATCTTATATCACAGTTCATATCTTCTGCACCTGGAACACACAAAGCCCTACTGATAAATATATGCGCTAAACTAGATGCCATAAAATCATCGATAGAAACTGCGTCGGATGCAGTAAATTTATACGAAACCACCGACACAGTCACAATACCCGCAAATTCCACCTTCTCTACAAATGTCATTACGAATTCAACCGGCGGAAAAGTACTTATGTCCGTTGCCTCCAACAGCCCACTAGGTATGCTAATAACAGTTAATACCTCTGCTGATGGAGTAAAATACTGGCCATTGTCTGGATTTATAAAAGTGGAAGCGATAGGTAATAGAGTACATCTGCTGAATATCCCGTCGACTCTTAAACATATTAAGGTTGATGTGATAAACCCGTCTGCGTCATCAGTTATTAACGGAGTGTATGTCAGAGTAGACAGAGTTTTACTATGACCTACATAAAATTGACTTTTGGTTTAAAGCATAGTATCTATAATAAGATATATAAAAGCGTGATTAGGTACTCTGCGTCGATATGTAACTACAGTTCTACTAGGGCACTATAGGAGATTCATTATGGCATTTTCAAAAGTAGGGGAAATTAGAACCTCCTATACAGTACAGGAGATATAGCATGTCAGGACTAGTACAATTAACGGGACGGCAAGTAAAGGACCACAGCCTTGAAGTGGCAGATCTTCCTCTAGCCTCATCTCCGGGTGAGATATTAATATCGTCAGAAGTCAATGGTGAGAATGTATTCCTACCGAAAAAACACAGTGAGCTTAATGTATCAAATGGCATACATCCAGTGCATGCATTTCAATTCAACTCATTAGAAGATAGGGATTCTTTCATACCAGGGGATGCGGATATCGGTAAAATTTGTAGAATAGGCGAGCATTTTTATATGCTCTCCTCCGCAGATCCTATTAAATGGTCTGCATTTGGAGCCCCTTCTGCCGAACTTGATTCTGGCGGAGCAACTACTGAATACACTGTTAACGACGAAATAGATGGGGGACACGCATAATGGCTTATAGAATAATTCTAAGAAATGACATGAAGGCAAATTGGGAACTGTCAAACCCTATACTCGCATTAGGAGAAGTAGGTATAGATAGAACTCTAGGCATGATGAAGATAGGCGATGGGACGTCTGCGTGGAATGATCTTCCATATAGAGGAATAGACGGTACTTCGGTATTGAATGGCTCGGTAGACCCAGCTTCAGAAGGTAAGCTGGGAGACTTCTACGTTAATACCGCGTCCAACACTATTTTTGGCCCAAAAACAGAATCAGGGTGGGGGACAGGAGTTTCTCTGGTCGGTCCGCAGGGCCCAATGGGTCCGGCAAGCGGACGAACTATATTTAACGGAGTAGGAAATCCGGCCCCTGAGGTTGGGGATATAGATGACTTCTATCTAGATACGTTTTCTAAGATAATATTCGGGCCAAAAACCATTACTGGATGGGGCTCCGGAACAAGCTTAATAGGTCCAGTTGGACCAGCTGGAGAAAAAGGCGACCAGGGTGTGGCAGGACCTCAAGGGAACATAGGTCCTGTTGGACCCGTAGGTCCAAGGGGAAACACTGTTCTTAGTGGAGATTCAGACCCAGTTTCTGGCGCTGGATCAGAAGGCGATTTCTATTTGAACGTCGCGACTTCAACTATATTTGGGCCTAGAAAATTTGGCGAATGGGGAACTGGCGTCAGCTTAATAGGGCCATCTGGAACTAATGGGAACACCATACTGAATGGCCCCAGCAATCCTACTGGGCTAATAGGCGTAGATGGAGACTTCTATATCCAGACTACTGATGGACTTATATACGGACCGAAATCTATGGGCGTGTGGGGTCTTGCTACGAGTATTATAGGAGCACACGAACTGTCGTTTCACTCTGACGTAGATGGATGGGCAGATTCTAATCCAAATATGGATGGGACAGCCTCTCCAGGGGTAAGCAACAGAATAGCCAGGCAGGATCACATTCATCCGTCCGATTCTTCCAAAGAACCTGTATTTAGCAAAAACACCGCGTTTAATAAGAACTTTGGATCCTCTGCCGGGACTGTATGCGAAGGTAATGACGTGAGACTATCTGACGCCAGAACTCCGACATCTCACGGTCACAGCGCATCTGAAGTTACTTCTGGCGTATTTGACGCTGCAAGGATACCTATCCTTGATGCTAGTCAGGTCGGCACTGGTGTGTTTGATATAAATAGAATACCCGCTGCTGCGCTGGAAAGACTAGTTCCAGTAGTAAACCAAGCAGCTAGATTCTCTCTCACCACCAATGAAGTTCAATTGGGCGACACTGTAAAGCAACTGGATACCGGCGTAATGTACGTCGTAATAGATGTGGCTAACCTGGGAAATGCCTCCGGATACACTGAATATACCGCAGCGTCAGCAGCGTCAGTTCCGTGGTCCGGTGTGACTGCCAAGCCAACCACCCTGTCAGGATATGGTATCACCGACGCCACTCCAAGTACCCATGTTGGATCTACAGGTTCCGCACATGGTGTGGCGACCACTTCAGTGAATGGCTTTATGTCCAGCACTGATAAAACAAAGCTTGACGGTGTAGCTTCTGGAGCTACAGCATATTCTGACTCTTTAGCCAGAACTGCCTGCGTAGCTCAAACCATAACAAACGGAGTAACTACCTCAGCGCCGAGCCAGGAAGCTGTATTTGAAGCGTTAGCACTTAAAGCTCCAGTGGCAAGTCCAACTTTTACTGGAACTGCAACAAGCGCCTCGTTCGCATCTACTGTAGCGACTGGGACGGCGCCAATGACTGTTGTAAGCACTACTGTAGTTACAAATCTAAACGCAGATACATTGGATGGAAACCATGCCAGTGCGTTCGCAACATCTGGGCATACTCACAATTATGCCGGATCTGCCTCTGCAGGTGGAGCTGCAAACAGTGTGGCGAACTCTCACTCTCCTGGGACTGGTCTTTCTGGAAGCGCGTATAATGGATCCGCAGCTCAGACATGGAACGTGTTGTACGGATCTTCTGCAGGTACAGCGTGCCAAGGTAACGACACTAGACTCAGCGATGCTAGAACCCCGATATCGCATACCCATGGAAATGTGTCGAATGCCGGTGCAATAGGCACGACTGCAGGATTACCGATAGTGACTGGAACATCTGGAATATTGCAAGCAGGATCGTGGTCAGCCACTACTCCAGCTGCAGCCACCACTACTGGTGCAGTCGGAACGAGCACTTCCCCTGCCAGGAGTGATCATGCTCACCCAAGCAGAATAGCGACTAGTGCGCCGGCC
>Ga0302240_1001009_pt1 | contig 24454 bp, 22 predicted proteins | sample AAG_UR_His_MG_FD_193538 | JGI IMG/M metagenome (GOLD analysis project Ga0302240, IMG submission 193538) | Enriched activated sludge microbial communities from anaerobic digester in WTTP, New Holstein, Wisconsin, United States - AAG_UR_His | ecosystem: Engineered > Bioreactor > Anaerobic >... | reverse complement strand
TCGCGGCATCTTAAAACAAAATATTTAAACTGTTTAAAAAAAACTTCCGATTTTTTATACTTAAAAGATGTCATCTGCCTGTATTTTATGTATAAATGACCGAAAGGAACGTCGCAGTTCCACGGCTTGCATTTTGTAATATAATGAATTATTGAAGGATGCCTTACCGCTTCTATAATTTCATCTTTTAGAGGATGAAACACGACATTATTATAAACATGAAAAGCAGGGAAAGACTGTACATTCCATTTAAAATTAAGTCTTTTGCATGTTAAAACTTTATTTATAACATCCTGATCCCCGAAAACAAGTTCTTCTTTCGTTTCAACGGCAAATTTGATCAGTTTTGTTCCAAGACCGTCTCTGCGCCACATTGAAAGGTTAAGCACCATAACGCCGGAATTGATCTGCAGCTTTTCAAATTCAGGTTTTAAGACAAGATGATTATAATACGAACCTATATCCTCAATTGCAGCTATATAATAATCTGAAACATCTTCCTCAAAAAGTTCTTTCAGGCTCGAACATACGATAAGATCGCAGTCCAGATATATAATTTTATCAACTTCTGGCAGCAAATCAGCCGCCATAAACCTGTAATATATGGCAGTCGTAAAATGATTAAGCACTATCGGAAGGCTGTCTAAAACAGAAGTATCAAGTTTGACGTATTTAATGTTAAATTTTCTAATTTTTTGAAGTTCTGATATTTTATTCTTGTTTGAATCCGAGATTCCGCTGTCAAGAACATAAAAAGAAAACTCATCGTCAAATGCGGCATTTTTCAAAATCGAAGCAATTACAGTCGCCATATGCTGAGCATAATTATCCGAAGGAGTAAAACATATGTTAATATTCATTTTATTTATTTCCTTTTTAACGATTCGCCTATTATATAAAATTATTTGATATAATTGTCAGGCATTAATATGAAAAAATTAAAAGTTTTTTTAAAAAACAAATTTCCATTTCTTGCGGATATAAAGCCGTTAATGGCAAATCTTATATACGGCCCGATTCTTGACCATCTTGAATTCCATGTAACCGAACACTGCAATTTAAACTGCAAAGGATGCACTCATTTTTCAAACATATCCGGCGAAAAATTTACGGACTGTCTTCATATACAAAAACGCCTTGAACGCCTTAATAAAATTTTCGGCAAAATCAAAAAGATTAAAATACTTGGCGGAGAACCTCTTCTGCATCCTGAAATTGGAGAGATTTTAAAAATAACAAAAAAAACCGTTCCTTTTACCGATATAATAGTCATAACAAACGGAACTCTGCTGCCGTCAATGCCTGATATCTTTTTCAAAACCTGCCGCGAAAACGATATAACCATTGAAATCACCGTTTATCCGCCGTTATTCAACAATATTGAAAAAATAATCAAAAATCTTGATTTGTTTAAAGTTAAATATGTTTTATCAAACAGAGTATTTTCTTTTTGCGGGGTACTAAACTCAGCCGGCACTTCAGATAAACAAAAAACATTTTCAAACTGCACCGGCAAATTTTGTTCTATTTTAAAAGATGACAATATGTATATGTGTGCAATTGCCGCTTATATCGGATATTTTAATAAAAAATTCAACGCCTCAATAGCGGAAGGCACGGGAATCAATATATTTACGCATACCGGCAAAGAAATTCTTTCATATCTGAAAAAACCTGAAGAAACCTGCAGATACTGCACAAATAATTTTAATTATTTTAAGTGGGAACAATCAACAAATCCGCAGCCGCGTGACTGGTCCGGGAAAATATAAAAATATTTTATTTAGTTTTGCAAAGAATAAATTCAAAAAGATTAAATATTTTAATTTTGATTTTTTGATCATCGGTTCTGTACCCTTTTATAACCGGCGAAATAATATATCTTAAAAAATACCATGCTGTTTTTATGCAATAAAACATAAATTTTTTTGTAATTTTAATTCTATTTGCAAAAGACAAATCAGAACCGAAACCGGCAATATTCAAATAATAAAAATACAATTTCCGTTTCGGGACATACGAATTCCAAGGTTTTTCCCAAGTGATATAATGGATTATCTTAGGATTTTTTTTCGCCTTTATAATCTCATTTTTCAACGGATGATTGAGAACATTATAAAACTCAAAGAAAGAAGTTTGAACATTCCATTTGAGATTTAAAGGTTTTATTTTATCTTTGAGGACGCTGTTTATTACATCCTGATCGCCGAAATGCAATTTTTCTTCTGTAGTTCCGGCAAAATTATACAATTTTTCGCCTATTGAATACTCTCGCCAAAGTTTTAGATTAATAACCATAACGCCGGAATTAGCATAAAACTTTTCTTCTTTTCTTCCGAACGACTTATGGGCCCAAAAATATCCTATATCTTCGGCCGCCGATATAAAATATTCTCCCGTATTTTCTTCAAAAAGTTCTTTTAAGCTTGAACAAACAATCATATCGCTGTCCAAATAAATGATTTTATCAATATCCGGGAGCAAATCTGCCATTCTGAGCCTTAAATAGACAGTCTGTGAAAAATGAGGAAGAAGAAGCTGGAACCCGTGCGCCTTAAAATCTCCGCAATCTACATATTCAATAAAAAAATCTTTTATTCGTTTTAAACCGGATATTTTATCCTTATTGGGCGCTGATATTCCGCCGTCTAAAATATAAAAAAACAATTTATCGCTTTCATCGGCATTTTTAAGAATTGAAACAATCGTAACAGCCATATGCACGGCGTACTTATCATCGGAAGCAAAACATATTTTTATATCCACAATATTCTCTTTAATTAATTTTGATTATTATACCAAATATGCAAACCGTCAAGTACAACAGAGCCAGACAGGAATTTTCAAATACAATATATCCTTTAACACGGGAACTTTTCCGTTTTCTCTATTTTTAATTTCTTTATTTTCAGAAAAAACAGCATAAAAAGTCTTACGCCGAAACTGTCTTTAAATCTTCTGACGGCAATCACGGGCGATATTAAATACCTTATAAAATAATATATTCTGTTTTTAAAATCGTATAAATATTTCCTAACAGGCTTTCTTTCGGCGGCTAATGCCTCATACTCTTTTTGAAACGGCGTATATTTTAAATATTTCATATACAAATCACCGGCAGGCATATACGGTTTATTCCATGGTTTTATAAGACCGGTATAATGTATTACGCACGGAAACCGCCAGGCTGCTGTAATATCTTTTTTCAACGGATGAATTTCCATATAATTTGCGACTCTAAAAAAACAATCCATAACATTCCACTTAAGGTCAAGCGGTTTTATTGTTTTGTTCAAAACGATATTTATAATATCCTGATCCCGGTGCACCAATTCCATTGCCGTATTTTTTGGAACAGCCAATAATTTTTCTTCTATATTATCCTGTCTCCATTTATTTAAATTTATAAGCATTACTCCGCTGTTGGCATAAAAACTTTCCGTATCTCTTTTAAGCTCTCTTCTGGTATGATAATAATATATATCCTCAACGCCGGCTAAATGATAATCGTCAATATTTTCGTTAAACAATTCCCTTAAACTGTGGCATACAACCAAATCGCAGTCAAGGTAAATAATCTTATCTATTGTTTTTAATAATGATGAAATCAAAAGCCGTGCATAGGAAGCGGCCGATATATAAGTTGAGTTATCAGGAAAAGTTTTAAACAACGACATATCAATAGTTATATATTCTATTTGAAAACTTTTAATCTTTTTAAGTTCTGAAATTTTATTTTTATTTTCGTCTTTTATTCCGGCATCAAGGACAAAAAATGAAAATTCATCTGTTTTATCGGAGTTTTTCAGTATGGATACAAGCGCAACAGCAAGATGCTGCGCATAATTATTGTCTGAACAAAAACATATTGATATATTCATACCGGCTCTCTTTAAGCCAATTTAATTCCGATCCGCGGATATTATTATATCAAACTGGAGTTATAAGAAGAATATTACCGCTTACTTTTATAAATCGGGCTTTTCAAAACATAAAGATAGTTGTTATAATGATACAGGTCAGGTGTCATAAATAAATTTTTAATTTTATTAACCTTTTCGGAGAAAGATATGGACGTTTCAATAATCATTCCTGTACATAATGTGGAATCTTACTTAAAACAATGTTTGGACAGCATAATATCGCAAACATTTAAAAATATTGAAATAATTATTATAAACGACTGTTCTACAGATAAAAGTTCTCAAATTATAGAAGAATATAAAAAAACAGACAGTAGAATTGTGACTGTATTTTTAGAAAAAAATGTCGGTGCAGGCAGCGCAAGAAACGAAGGAATAAAAATCGCAACCGGCAAATATATAGTTTTTATAGATTCTGATGACTGGATAACCAAAGACTATATTGAAAAATTATACACCGGTATAGAAAAATATAATTGCGACATGATATCGGCAAATTTTTATACTTATGATACCGCAACAGGAAAAACAGAAGAGAATAAATGCCCGGGAAAATTTTACAATACGCTTTTTAATTCCTCATTAAAAAAACAATATTTCTTGTTCTTAAGCAACAATTATATATGGATAAGGATATACAAAAAAGATTTTCTGAAAGCAAATAATATTTATTTTAAATTAAACAAATTGGAAGATTCGTTATTTTTATGGGAAGTAGTTCTGGCTTCAGATAATTTCAGATTTATAGATGAAACTATATATTATTACAGACTTAACCGAAACAATTCTTTGACAACATCGGATTATGCAGCCGCCTATATTGAGGGATTGCGCGAAATTAAAAAAATTTTAGTCGGCAAAAATTTATACCGATTTTATAAACAGCCTTTCTTTTTATTTGCTATGTCAGGAATTATTAATTCCTTCGGCAATTCCAAATTACCGTACAGACAATTAAAAGATACGTTTTATAAATTAAAATATGAATTTTTAAATGACACCGATATAAAATTTTATAAACAAAAAAATTTGCATGCATCGGCAAGAATGTATTTGTTATATTTTTGTTTAAAATATAATATTAATTATATAGGAATAATAAAAATATTTAAATCTTTACGTTTAGGGAAATTCTTAAGGAAATTGACGGCATAAATTCTAATAATAAAATGAAGAAAGAAACGACAATGTGTGCGGTTATCGTAAGTTATGAGCCTGATGAAGCAATAATAAGGCTTTATGATTCAATATGTAAACAGGTTGATGCAGTTATCATCGTAGATAATGCAAGCATCCGTAAAACATCTAAAGACATTCTTGAAAGTCTGGCAAAAAAAGTTAAAATTATTTATAACGATAAAAATTACGGAGTGGCAAAAGCTCTTAATCAGGGCGCTCTGTACGCGATAGAAAACAATTATAAATGGCTTTTAACTTTAGATCAAGACAGCAAATTTTCCCAAGGCACGTACGATTTGCTTATTGAATCCTACGATACTTTGCCGGATAAAGAAAAAATCATGCTGATCGCCCCACAGTATAAAGAAGAAATATATTCTGAAGAGACAAACATTTTTTCAATCCCAGAAATAAAAAATATAATATGGGAAAAACAAAATTTCATAATAACTTCGGGCAGCCTTATAAAAACAGAAGCTTTTGCCAAAGCAGGATTTTTTGAAGAAAAACTGTTCATAGATAAAGTGGACTTTGATTTCTGCCTGAAACTTGCGCAAAAAGGGTTCTTTTCCCTCATCGCGTCAAACGTTTATTTTTCGCACCGGCTGTCAAATCCCGCGATAAAATCCGGAATTAAAATTTTCAATTATCCTCCGGTTAGAAGATATTATATAGCAAGAAATTCTGTTTTTTTGTTTAAGAAGTATTTTTTTTATTCTCCTTTCAGCATGACTATGACTCTAGTCCGCAGCGGAATATTTTTTGCCGCATTAAAAATTTTGCTGTTTGAAAAGAATAAATTTGAAAAGATAAAAAATATTTACAAAGGGTTTATTGACGGTATTTTAAACAAATATCAATCTAATATAAACAATACTATGAAAAATATCATAATTTTTACATCTGCGGGCATAGGAGATTTTTTATGGACTACGTCTGCTCTGCGTCTTATCAAAGATGCCGGCAATGAAATTAAAGTTATGCTTGTTACGTTTAATTCCAATCTTGAATTGACAGACAAAAAACTGGCGATAGACGAATTTATTTTAATTAATAATAAATACTATTCTTCAAAAAATATATTCGTTAGATATGTTTACAAAATTCTTTTTTGCATCATAAATTACAGAAAATTGCGAAGATATGACAATATTTTGTTTCTTGACCAGGTTCAATGGATTACATTTGCCTCAAAATATTTTTTTAGAATTAAAAATATTATAGGCCCCGACTTAGCATGGTTCGGTTATAATATCAAAAATCCGGACGCAAAGTATTATACCCAAGCTGTATCCATGCCTGCATATTCGGACATAGTTCATATGTCGGTAAGGTACCAAATTCTTATACGCGCACTATTTAATACATATAATCTGTCAATGCCCGTATTTCCGGATACATCCTATCTTTCAGATAAGATAAAAAACATTATAGGTCAGACAAAAAAATATAAAGTTGTTTTTTGCATGAAAGGCTCCGTTGAGTGGAGGTACTGGGATTTAAATTATTTTAAAAAAGTCATTGAAAAGTTGGATGAAATAATCGATGTTACTTTTTTCATTGCAGGTAACAACGAACAGCGCAAAAAAGCCGATAATTTAAAAGCCGGCGTGCCAAATGCCGATATAAGAAATTTTTGCGGAAAAACGACTTTGTCCGAATTACATGAATTTTTCAAATCAACAGACTTATTAATATCTGTTGATACCGGGTGTATTCATATAGCGAGCCTTGCAAAAATACCGGTTATTTCTATGCACGGCACTACTTTGCCGGAACAGTCGCGCCCTATGAGCCATAAGGCTGTTCCGTTATGTTCTTACAGAGACTGTGCTCCATGCAACGATAAAATAGCCCTGACAGGGAAAATTTGCAATAATATACAATGCATGTATGATATTACTCCGGAAATTGTTTTTGAAGAAGCAAAAAAAATATTGCTAAAAGAAGATACAAAATGACTGAAGATGGAAATAAAACGATATGCGCCGTAATAATAAGTTATGAACCGGACGAAACGCTTGTCAGATTATATGATTCCGTAAAAAAACAGGCTGACGAAATTGTAATTATAGATAATGCAAGCCATAGCGAAAAATCAAAAAAAATTTTATTTGGTTTGTCCGGAAAAACAAAGGTCATATTCAATGAACAGAACTACGGCATAGCAAAAGCTCTTAATCAGGGGGCGCTGTATGCGATTGAAAATAATTACAGATGGCTTTTGACTCTTGATCAGGACAGCGAATTCATTCATGGAACATACAATTTGCTGCTTAAAGCCTATGAGGGACTTGCTGATAAAGAAAAAACAGTATTAATTGCTCCGGCTTATATTGAAAAGATAGATATTGAAACAAATGTAACATTTTCGCTTCCGGCGATTGAACAAATCAAATGGAAAGACAAAACTCTGGTTATAACATCGGGAAGTCTTATAAAAACAGAAGCGTTCGCATCAGTCGGTTTTTTTGAAGAAAAACTTTTTATAGACAAAGTGGATTTGGACTTTTGTTTTAAATTAAGAAAAAACGGCTTTAAATGCAAAACAGCCGAAAACATAAATTTTATGCATGAAATCGGTAAACCGGTTTATAAATTATTTTTTAAAATAGCAAATTTATCAGCACAAAGAAGATATTACAGTTCAAAAAACGCTGTATATATGTTAAAAACTTATTTCGGCTATGCCCCTTTTTCAATGGCATTTTTGCTGCTGAAAAGCTCCGTTTTACTGGCCCCTTTAAAAATATTGTTGTTTGAAAAACAAAAATATGTAAAGATAAAAAATATATATAAAGGTCTTATTGACGGGTTATTAAACCGTTACTGATAAAAAATGAATAATAACTTCATATACAAATCAGCTGATTTCCTGTTTCTGTTGATACCGTTTCTTGATTTTACGCTGTATATAGACTGTAAATTTGCAGATATCAGATTTACATACTTGATCTATATTTTTTATTTTTTAATACATATCAAAAGTTTTATGTCATCCGTTAATTTTTTTGATTTATTAAAAAAACACAGGTTTGTTACGGCTGCAGCCGCGCTTATCGCGGCAGTATCGGTTTATAACATATCTGCCGGAAACAACAGCTTTTTTTTATTTTTTAAACAGTCGCTTATTATTTCGGTTACGGCTTTTATATCGTTTATATTTGTTTACAACAACAAAAATAATCTTGAATATATCGTAAATCTTTACATGAAAATATGCTTTATATTCGCGGCCGTAGGAGTTTTTCAGGAATATTCGCATTTTGTAAATTTTAAGTACGGTTATTTCTACGATTACATACATCTTAAAAACCAACTGAGTTTTTCCGGAAACATGCTGCGCGTAACAAGCCTGACAAATGAACCGTCGTTTTTAATTTATGCTCTTATGCCGGCGTTTTATATGGCATTAACGTCATTTTTAACAAAAGCGCGGCAGACTCTTATCGTACAATTGAGCAATATAACGATTATTCTATGCGTTTTTTTATCTTACTCGTCTTTAGGTTATGCCGGAATTTTTTTATCTTTCTTATCAATATTGTTTTGGAATATCCGTCAAATAAAATTTTCAAGAATGTTATTATTTCTAATCACTGGACTGTTTCTGTTTTTCTTAGGCAAAAGCGCAGTATCGGAAAGATTTTTTTACACATATAAACAACTTACCAATTCCGTTGATCTTAAAAGTAAAGAAACCAAAGAATATGTAAATATGTCTTCTTATTATTTGGCGCTTCATGCAAAAAGAGCGTTTGACGATTTTAAACACAAACCTGTTTTCGGCACAGGACTCGGCTCTTACACATATTCCGAACACGCAATGGAAGTTTATAAAAAATTCCATTATAAAAAGTTCTTTCAGGTATCAAACGAAGATGTTGCAAACACATTTTTCAGAATAGTATCCGAACTTGGACTATTAGGTATTATTATTTTACTGATATTTTTATTTTATAACTATATTTTTGATTTATCTTTTCAGAATAAAACAAACTATTTTATAATTATTAACAACGCATGCCTGATATATATAATATTAAGGCTGACAAGAAACGGCTCTTATTATTCCGACGGATTATGGATATTTATTTTTATATATTATTATTCGAAAAAACTGTTTTTGGAAGAAAATAAAAATGAAAATGCTTGAAATAGTAATCGTAAGCTATAATTCCCGCTTCTGGCTCAGGAAAACTCTTGATTCCCTGAAGAAATCTTATATTCCTTTTTCAAAACATAATATAAAAATAACGCTTGTAGATAATGCAAGTTCGGACGGAACGGCAGATATCATAAAAAATGAATACTCTTATGTAAATCTTATCAAATCGGATAAAAACACAGGATTTTCGGCAGGCAATAATCTTGCTTTGAAAATTTCTGAAGCCGATTATATAATGCTGCTGAATTCCGATATGGAACTTACCGAAAAATCAAAAAATATCGATATATTAACCGATTATCTTGAAGACAATCCCGAAACCGGCATAATAACGCCTAAACTCATGCTCGGCAACGGACAAATTGATCCGGCATGCCACAGAGGAGAACCGTCTCTTTTGGATGTTTTCTTTTATTTTGCCGGATTTGAAAAATTATTGCCAAAAATTAAATTTTTTACAAAATACCATATGCTTTACAAAGATTTTTCAACAATGCATGAAGTTGATGCCGTTACCGGAGCGTGCATGGTAATGAAAAATGATGTTTTAAAAAAAATCGGATATTTTGACGAACGTTTTTTTATGTATTCTGAGGACATGGATTTATGCAGGCGTTTCAGGCTTGCAGGCTATAAAATAATATATTATCCGGATGTTGAAATAATACATCATAAATATAAATCGGGACTTTCAAGTTTAAATTCACAAACCAAAAAAAACATATCAAACCATTTTTATGACTCTTTTCTTCTGTATTACGATAAATACTACAAAAACAAATGGTATTATAAAATAGCAAGGTTTTTTGTGCGTATTTTCGTATATATAAAAACTAAAAAGTAATTTATTGCTATAATATAATGGTTATGAGAATCTCAAAGAAAAAAATTTCTTTATTTTTTTTACTGCTTATTTCAGACACTCTGGCTCTGCTTATGGCATGCTGCGCGGCTTTTTATTTAAGATTTTTTATTTTTGATTCTTTTTTCGCGCCTCAGCTTTTGGATAAATCATTTTTATTAAAATACTTAACTGCCGTAAAATTTTTAATTCCGATTTGGCTTATAACGGTAAATATATCAAAAAATTACAAGTATTTTTTTGCAGCTCCAATGGACGAATTCGTGCGGACCGTAAAAGTTGTTTCAGTGTTTGTTTTATCTTTTATAGTTTTCTTATTTCTGGTAAAACAGGATTATTCCAGAACCGTATTTATATTTTTGTGGTTTATGCTTATAGCGTTTATGTTTGTTGAAAGACAGCTTTTTAAAATGTGGGCGGGATACGCTTTAAAACTTTTCAACAAAAGAAATAATATTTTAATGATCGGCAAAAATGTGAAGAAATACAGAGAATTGTTTAAAAATAATCCTTTAAACAAAGTTTTTTATTATCCGCTTATACTGAAAATATCAGATATTGAAAAAGTAAAAAATTCCATTTTAAAAAAACAAATCAGACAGATAATTATAGTTGACCACGCCATGTCAGATTCGGAAATACTGGCATTCTACGACTGGGCTGAATTTAACGGAATACTTTTTAAAGTTCTTCCGAGCGAGCTTCAGATATGCAGAGGAGAAATCGTTGTCGATTCCGCTCTGGGAATACCTGTATTCCAGTTTATTTCAAACTCACTAAACGGAGTTGAATCTTTTTTAAAAAAGTTTATGGATGTTTTTATCTCTCTTTTCATTCTTATTTTATTGTCGCCGTTTTTAATTATTTTGGCTATAACGATAAAAATTGAAAGCAAAGGTGATATCATTTATACACAGATAAGGCAGGGATACCGCGGCAGACATTTTAAATTTTACAAATTCCGTTCTATGGTTGCCGATGCCGATAAACAACTTGAAGACATCAAAAGCGATAACGATTCAAAAGAAGGCGTTTTTTTTAAAGTAAAAAAAGACCCTAGAATAACAAAAGTCGGAGCCTTTATACGAAAATACAGCATAGATGAAATACCGCAGTTGTTTAATGTTTTAAAAGGCGATATGAGCCTTGTAGGGCCGAGACCTCTTGTTCTGTGGGAAGCAAAGCAGGTTGAAGAAGCTTTCCACGGCAAATCAAAGAAAAGGTTAAGGGTTTTGCCCGGCATAACAGGACTGTGGCAGGTTTCAGGAAGATCATTATTAAGCGATGAAAAGAGAATAGATTTAGATGTCTTTTATGTTGAACACTGGAGTTTCGGACTGGATTTAAAAATATTATTTAAAACTATATGGACTGTTCTTTTTCCGAAAGGCTCATACTAATTTTCATTAAGTGAAGTTGTGAATCGAAGCAAATGACATATAAGACTTTGATTTACAAAACTGCAGTGCAAAACATAAAGTCGTTATAGTCAATTTTTTCTTGATTTATTGATAAGGGTGCCGCCGAGTATCAGCCCAGTAATCCAAAAATAATCCATTGCCACCCTCGGACCTCTTAAAATAGTATCAAAATTTTCGCCTATTAAAAGAGACATCCACGCAAATATCATTGCAAGCGCAAATAATGAATTTTCACTTACATATACTGAATATAATCTCTTAAGAATCTGAACAATAAGAACTGCAAATAAAATTAAGCCTGTGAGCCCGAAATCAGCCAAAGTATTGATATAAAAACTGTGCATATGTCTGCCGGCAACAAAATTTATTTTTTTGAGCTCCTGCTGTTCTATAGTCTGTCTCGGACCTACTCCGAATATCGGCGATTTTTTAAATATTTTAAATACGACAGGATACGCCTGCAGTCTGTATGTAACGCTTTCTTCCGAATTTAAATTTGTATTTTTTATGCGCTGCTGCATGTAAGGATTGTTAAGATATATTGTAAGTCCTATACAGCTTACGGATGCAAATATTATTAAAGGTATTTTTATTTTTTTAAATTTATAAACATAAAAAAACGCTATTAAACAATATGTTATAAAGCCTGCTATATAATAGCCTCTTGAGCCTGTCAAAAACAGAACAGCAATCCAAAAAACAGAAAAAACGGATAAGAACAGTTTAGTCTTATTTGAAAGTTCTTCTTTAAAAAGCAAAAACACAAGCGAAATTGAAGATATTAAAACGCACATTGCGCCTAACGATATATGCCACAATAAGGCATTAACATGCCCGTATAAACCCTCTCCGGCAAAATGTCCGTTAAATATTGTCTTATAAAATAACCCGTAATATGCCAAAACCGACAAAACTGCAACTGCCGTAAAAGTAAAAAGATAAGTTTTTATTATTTTATTTTTTAAAGCTGCGTCTGAAACATAATACCCTAAAACAAACGGAGGAAGCCAGCTGGCAAAATAATTAAACATTTCGGAAAAAGCGCTTGTTTTATCAACGGCAAATAATGATAAAACAAATCCGTATCCCAAAAATATGCACATTGTGATGAAAATCTTTTCATGTTTTAAGATATCCCATTTCTTATATATAAACAACAGCGCCGCAAAAGACAGAGCATATCCTATAATATGCGTAAGAATTACTCCCGATGCAAATAAAAAATTAATTTTTGAAATAATATTTATCATATAGTTAAGAGTTTATTTTTAATACGGAATCTGCGACAAAATCAATATTTATGTTCTCAATATCGTTGCCGATCGTATCGTTTTTTGTATCAACAAAAACCTGGACAGCCTTATCATAAAGAGGAGCCCATATTTGGTTAACTTTTTCGTCGTTATTTGAATAATCTAAAGACATAACCACCATCTTCTTGTCAAACACCCTTGAAATATGAACTACCGAAGTATCAGGCGTAACAACACAGTCTGATTTTGAAATTATATACGCCGTTTCCAAAGGAGTAGCGACTTTCAGTATTTTTGCGCCGGCAATATTTTTGACATGGTCATAGTTGTGATTCTGGCACAAAATAAAAATATTGCACAATTTCATTCCGGCTTTAATCTTATCTACAAGTTCCTGAAGTTTTGCGGGGCTTAAAGTTCTATGTGTGCTTGCTCCGAAAGGATTTATAAGAATTTTACCGGAGCTATTCTCGTAATCCCAGGATATATTTTTATACGTCATGCCGCCAAAAAATATATCATAATCCAAAGAATATTCATTGATATCAAAATAATTTAAAAGCATTCCGTATTTTTTTGTTATATGCGAATACTTGTCTGATTTTATAGAATGGTCATAAACATTATAACGCTGTTTATCGTAACCTATCAGAAAATACGGATTTATAATACGCAATTTTAAAAGATATAAAGGTCTCGGCGTAAAAGAAAGAGTATCGACGATTATATCAATACAATATTTCCGCAATTTAAAATAAACAATTAAGTCTTTTAAGAATTTACCGGTTGTTTCAACTATTTCGTCAACATAAGGATTATATTTGATTATCTCTTTGCTGTCTTTGCCGGATAAAACGATTATTTTGATTTTAGGATATTTTTTCTTTATTTCCCTGAATAAAATAGTTGAAACGACCATATCGCCTATTTTATTATCATCTCTTAAAAACAAAACTGTTTTGGCTTTGCCGAAATCAATTTTTTTAGCTGATCTTTGTTTTTTGTCAAGAATAAATTTTGCGATAACATCCCTTATGGGACGCGTTACCGTTTTTACATCCCTGTTTATTTGTTTTATTTTTTCAACAATATTCATTTTTCAACCCACATCTGTCTGAGTTTTATATATTTAACAAAAACATAAAACATTCCCAAAGCCGCCCAGATAAACCCTTCAAACCCGTCAAGAAAACCCAACCTGAACACATATCTTTTTGCAAATTCAAGAACAGGCCTGAAAACGACGTCTGAAATGCGAAATTCTTTATTACGCTGATACATTTTCATTGCTCCGAGCGTTGTATACTGGTCAAATTTTGAAAAAAAGTTGTCAAGATTCGGGTACGGGTGATGTTCAAATGTGTTTTTAATAAATCCCGCTTTACCGTTTACGACTAATTCTTCATGTATCAGTCCGCCCGTATATTTTGACAGGCTTTTTTTCGCAAGCCTCATTCTTTTTTCACCTGCAAGACCGGCATGTTTCATTTGCCTGCCGAGAAAGAAATTATTTCTGCTGAGATAAAAAGCGTCATATTCGGTATTTTCGAGAGTGTTTTTTATTTCTTCTTTTAAAGCTTCGGAAACAATTTCATCCGCGTCTAAATGCAAAACCCATTCGTTAGTTGCAAGAGAAAGAGCATAATTTTTCTGGTTTGCAAAAGAATCAAAAACTCTTTCTTTTATAACGGCTCCGAATTGTTTGGCAATTTCAACCGTTTTGTCATCGGATCCGCTGTCAACTATTACCATTTCATCAACAAGGTCAACAACGCTTTTTAACGATTTGGCAATATTTTTCTCTTCATTTTTAGTTATCATTACGAGAGATATTTTCATTTTAATTCCCTATAATTTTTTTTATAACGAAATTTTCAAGCTTATTTCTGTTTTTTGCAAAATATTTTAAAAGAGAAGCGTTATACATTTTCTTTTTATCAAAAGTCATTTTATCGTCGCTTCCAAGTCCGCCGTAATGATATACTTTTGAATCCGGGAGATAACATATTTTTTTACCGCCCAGCCTGATTCTTCTGAACAAATCCGTTTCCTCAAGATAGAAAAAATATTGTTCGTCAAATAATCCGGCTGCGTTAACAGTTTCTCTGCTTACCATAAAGCAGGCTCCTCTTAACGATTGGACAATATTCGGCTTATTCAAAGAATAGAGCTTTTCTTTTACGGAAACATAAAGTTTAACGACCGGTTTAAAAATTTCGGTAAACAGCGTCGCTTCGGGATATGCAGATTTTTGAATCGTGCCGTTTTTCCTTATTAGGCGCGGCCCTATAACTCCCATGTGTTTATCTTTGGATATGCAGTCATACAGCTTTGATATTGCATTCTGCTGTATTTCCGTATCAGTATTTATAAACAGCAGATATTCGGCTGTTGCAATTTTTATTCCCTGATTGCAAGCTTTTGCAAAACCGAGATTTTCATTGTTTTTTATAATTTTAACATCAGGATATATTTTCTTTACTTCTTCTATTGAACCGTCTGAACTTGCATTGTCAACAATAATCCATTCGGAGTTTTTATATGAAGATAAAATATCGTTATTATCTAAACTTTTCAAACAGTCAAACAATACGGATTTTGAATTTCTGGTCACTAAAATTATGGAAATTTTTGACTTTATCATCTTTTCTCTTTTCAAATTATATTTTTTAAAATTCTAAAAATTTTAAAACTATTTATGCCAAATATTTCTAGTATAGCTAAATTAATTTTTAACCTTAAATACAGCATTTTATTTTTTTTATGATTATAAATCATATATTCATAAATATACTTTATTGTTTTAAAAGCCTTATTCTTATTGTCTATTGATACATTTTTTGAAATTTTACCTATACACTGAAATAAAGCTTTGAATAAAAAAGAAAAGACATAATCATCTTTAATTCTTCTAATATTTAAATCTTTTATTAATTCAACAATAGCATACAGAGAAGATATTCTCATTTGTTCATCATTGCTAGTCAATGATTCAACTTGTTTGCGATAAACATATAATTTATCAGCTATAAAAAGAATATTTTCTATATACATGATGTATAAAATATTAAATGCATAATCTTCATCACCAGATATATTATTAAAAAAATAAATATTATTTTTTTTAATAATATCACTCCTATAAAGTTTCCCCCAAACTGATCTGTATGAACCTATGAAATCTAAAAAATTTTCAATATTTTTATACTCTATTAGAAATACTTTATTATTACTTTTACCCTCTTCATATTTTAAATCTATTATATTATCCTTGTGATTAAATACATTAAAACCGCATACTACTAAATCATTTTTTGAATTTTTGCTATAAAATATTTTAATCAAATAATCTTTTTCAATCCAATCATCCGAATCTATAAAAGTAATATATTCACCCACAGACCTGTCAATTCCTATATTTCTGGAAATTGAAACGCCTTCATTCTTTTTATCAATAATATTAAATCTATTATCTTTATTGACATATTCTTGTATAATGGATAGTGAATTATCTGTTGATCCATCGTTAATACATATGCATTCATAATCTCTAAATGTTTGATTAAGCACACTGTCTAAACATTGTTTTAAATATTCCCCAGCATTATAGACTGGTATGATAATTGAAATTTTAGGCATTTTCATTTTACACGCATAATATAATATAAAGCATAATAAGGTGGTCTGTTCTCATGTGATTGATTATTCCCAGAATTTTCAGTGTTGTCAGTAAATGAGCCATCGCTAGTAGTGTTTGAAGCTCCTCCCGTTAATACTCCACCACCCTCAGAATTTGTATTTTTTGCTAGAACTGTAAAACTATGTCCATGATTCGGCATTTCATCTATTGTCAGCGTATGAGTTTTTTCGCCGCCTGTATCGCTTAAATTATATTCCGAACCTGCTCCCACAATAAATCTATTTCTTAAATCAGGAGTGGCAACGCCGTTGTGCGTCTGTCCGTCGCATAAGGCCCAGCCGTCGGGAATTGAAGATTCGCTGCCGTACCACATTATAATCATGCCCTTTACAAGCCCGTTATCTGCATGCATGGCATAGGGCACAGACGTAAATTTTTCTCTAGGCGTCATTACTTTGCCGTCTATAACAACTTCAATATAACAGTCTTTGATCTGCCAATTTACGTTTGACGGCTGCATAACGTAAGTAAAAATACCGCTTGAAACAGAAACCGACTGATTGCCTGACTGCCACAAAAGCGAACCTCCGGTCAAACCGTCAAAAATTAAAAAATTCATGGTTTTTACGCCGTTTGCATCTACGCCGTAAGCTTTCAGTTTTCCGTTATATCTTATTTCGGAAGGAGCACCCGCATAAACGGAAACTGCCGATACAGCGATAAACAGCAAAATTAAAATTCTTTTAATATTAGGCATTTTTACCTCCGATACAATCGTATTGGAATTTATATTTCAAGGCCTGTTTAAAATTAATGATATTTCGCGCATCAACAATATTTTTAGATTTCATAACCGAATACAGTTTTTTTAAATTAATATTTTTGAACTCGTCCCATTCGGTAAGCACGGCAACGACATCTGCGCCTTTTGCCGCGTCATAAATATTTTTTGAATATTCTATTTTACAGCCCAAAATTTTGCGGCAGTTATTCATACATTTGGGGTCATAGGCCGAGATTTTAACGTTATGTAGCAAAAGCTCACGCACTATTTCAACTGCAGGACTTTCTCTGCAGTCGTCGGTTCCAGCCTTAAATGCCAGCCCCAATACGGCTACTTTTGATTTTTTTATGTTTTTAATATTTTTTAAAATTTTAAAAGCTATCTGTTTTTTGCGGTTATCGTTTGATTTTATAAGAGCATTTAAAATAGGCATTTCAACGCCGTTTATTTTTGCAATTGAGCTAAGAGACTTAGTATCTTTAGGAAAACAGCTTCCTCCGTATCCCGGACCGGGATTTAAAAAAGCCTGCCCTATTCGTTTGTCCAAGCCTATTCCTGAAGAAACTTCTCTTATATCGGCTTTCGTTTTTTCACAAAAATCGGCAATCTCGTTTATAAATCCTATTTTTAAAGCAAGAAAAGAATTTGAAGCGTATTTTATAAGTTCGGCCGACTGTCTGTTTACAAAAATAATTTTTGTTTTTCTCAAAAGACCGGAATATAATTTTTTTATTATTTTTTGAGATTTAGCATTTTTGACGCCGGCGATTATTCTGTCGGGATTAAAAAAATCTTCAAAGGCAAATCCTTCCCTTAAAAATTCAGGAAGAGAAACAATGTCAAATTCGGCATCTGGATTTAACTGTTTTATAAGCGTTTCAACCGCATCGCATGTGCCCGGCACAACCGTTGATTTTACGGCTATAAGTTTATATCTGCCAAGACTCGCAGCAATCTGCTTTATAACTTCAAAAATGCCGTTCATATCCGACATATTTAATGACGAATCCAAAATCGGAGTTCCTACTGCTACTATAACGACATCCGATTTATCGACGCATTCCCGGACTGAAGACGTAAAACTTATATTGCCGGATTTTATATTTTTTAAAAGCGGTTTTTCAAAACCTTTTTCGTAAAAAGTTATATTGCCGCCGCTTAGCGATTTTATCTTGTTTACATCGTTATCGGCGCATATTACTTTATGACCAAGCTCAGCCAAACCGAGACCTGTCGGCAGACCGACGTATCCGGCCCCTATAATCCCGACTTTCATTCATTTTCCCCTGTTATGTGAAACTGTATTTATAAAAAATTTTTAGTATTTGAAACAACTTTTATATTATCATCATTAATATCTACTACGTGAAAACCGTAAGCGTTAACGACAAGAGTATTTTCAATTTTTGTAATCTGCGCATCGCGCTGGTCGTTAAAATGAATATGTCCGTGCAGCCATACCGCCGGTTTGAACTTATTTATGAAATTTTTAAATCTTGCAAAACCCTGATGGCATAAATCAGGCTGGTCATGAATGCCCGAAACCGGAGCATGCGACACAACTATAATTTTTTTTTGTTTTCTTCCCAGTATAGAATCTTTTAACTGAACAAGATACAGCGCAGTTTCTATTTTTTTTACTATTTTTGTCATTTCCTGCTGAGTATACTGTGACGGACCGGAATTGTATTTCATTGAGCCTTCAAAACCTATAAGAATATAATCGCCGTAAAATTCTATCCTGGCGTGCAGATTTACTCCGCCGTTGATAAATTGTTTGTCGGAATCATATAAATCAGAAATAAATTTATCAAGATAGCCTTTTGGGTCGGACGGATGAAAATTTTTATGATTTCCTTTTACAAAAAATAAAGGTTTTTTTAGACTGTCGGCGAGAAATTCAAGGTACTGGTTAGAAATATCACCGCATGATATAATAATGTCTATATCCTGCAAAAATTTACAGTTTTGCATAATACATGCCTGAAGTTTTGAATCATCCTTATCGGAAACCGCAAGAATTTTCATAAATCCCTTATCTGCCGCAAGCAATTACGGCAAACCCTTTTGGCTTAAAATAAAATAACTGCCTTAATATTATTATCTAACAAGATGTTTTAAAATATCAGTAAACACAGGCGGAATTATGTCAAAAAATTTTCTTTTTTTGAATTTTTCCGTAAAATCCTGCGCGGTAAACTCAAATCCGACGTCATAGCCTGCCTGCTGGCTTAAAAAATATTTATGCTTCTGAATCCACACGTATAAATCGGCATGGGTTCTGTCCGGAAATTTAGACAATATTTTTTCTTCTTCCATTGTTCTTACTGCGGGCAAAAATCTTTCGGCATACCATTTCAACGACGCAAAAACAATATGTTTTTTTGAAATTTCGCCTTTATTGTATGTTTTTTGAAAATCTATTATTTCTTCGTGAAGCCTCGTATAACTTTTTAACTCCGTAACTTTTATGGGCTCTATCAATATTTCATTATTCAAAAAAGTTGATCTGCGGAACGCGTCTTCCTCAAGCTTTATTAAAAACTTTTTCGTATGTTCAGTGTCAAAAGTATATTTCTTATCGCTGGAAAGTTCAAATTTAAATCTAATTTCAATAACTTCGGCATCTATATATTTTGCCTTAAGCTCATTTTTTGCAACGGCAAGCCTGTGGTGTCCGTCTATAACAAAATAATTATCGAGCACCTGATAAACCTGTATGGGAGGAAGAATCCCTCCGCTTTCCATAATATTTTTTATATCGTTATATCTTGCGGTGACAACTTCGCGTTTTGGCAGAAGATTTTCGTTAAAATCAAAATATCTGCCTATGCTTCCGACTATCTTGTCTATTTCAATAGCGTGAACGCCTCTGTTCTTCAACGTGTAAGCGTTAAAGTTTTTTTCTATTGAATTAAAATCAAGCAAATTATGTTCGTCCATTTATACCGTCCCGAAAATTTAATACAGAAATTTTTTTGTAAAAAAAAGAAATGGGTAGAGAGGGAATCGAACCCTCACGGCTCTTGCGAGCCTCAGGATTTTAAGTCCTGTGCGTCTGCCAGTTCCGCCATCCACCCATATCCTATATATTCCTGCATTTGTACAAAAGTGATTATACTAAATTATACGTTATACAGCAATAAATCAGTTAGATCTGTTATTATGTCTTATGTCTTTGCCGTGAACCATAAAAATTACATCTTCGCATACGTTGGTAGCATGATCTCCGAGCCTTTCAAGTCTTTTTGCTATAGCTACAAGATTCATAGCTCTTATAATCGTGGTTCTGTCGTTTGTTCCGACCATATATTCCATAAGATCTTTAAAAATTATTCTTTTCAGCTCGTCAACCGCATCGTCTTTTTCAAGAACTTTTTGCGCAAGCTCGGTATCGCTTAAATTAAAAGATTCTATGCTTTCTTTTACCATCTCCGTAACAAGAACAACCATTTTCGGAATATCTATAAGAGGTTTTAATTCGGGATATTCAAGAAGTTCAAGACCTGTCTCGCATATATTTACAGCTTCATCTCCCATTCTTTCCAAATCGCTGTTAATTCTCATGGCAGAAGTAATAAATCTTAAGTCGGAACCTACCGGCTGGTTTAAAGCTATCAGTTTTAAACATGTATCATCAACCAATATTTCATCAAAATTCACTTCTCTTTCTATCGCAAAAACTTCTTTTGCCAGTTCTTTATCTCTCTTAACTACAACATCTATTGATATTTTTATCATCTGCTGGACAAGACTCGCCATATCAACCAGTTTTTTCTTTAACTCAGTCATTTCCATATCAAAATGTCTCATTTTCCCTCCATAAAATACTCAAAAATTTATAGGTTTCTTATAATCTGCCGCTAAAGACAAACAAACATCGCTGCACAACTTTTTGTCAGAATTAAGTATATTATTTCTTGTACTCAACAATGTTTCAGAATTCCAAATATCATCAACGGACAAAATATTTTCAGTTTTAACTGCACCTGTTGCCAAACATAAACAATGAGACTTTACCACATCGTCATACGAAACAGTCATTTCATACCAGGGCAAATGACAATAAAGTCCTTTTTCATCTTTATTATCGAATTTCATATCTTTATTCTCGCTGTTCGCTGCCGTCGGCACCGGCAATTGGTTATCGATAATAATTCCGTACTTCTCAGCCTGTACATATATTTTTGCCATATTTTCTTTAATAACTTCTGTTTCTTGGCGGCTAAACGATTCATTTAACGTTTGCCATGGAGCAACTGCGCATTTTATAAAAGAAATCATTCTAAAATTATATTTGTGCGCAAACTCCAATATATCCTGCATTTCAAAATAATTTTCACGCATCACAACGAAGTTTATCTGCAAAAAAACATCGCGGTTTAAATCATTCAATCTTTTAATATTTGCAATCAACTTCTCAAAACTCGCGCCTTTTCTTATGCTTTCATATGTCTTTTTTGCAGCGCCGTCTATAGAAACAGTTAAATGTATTCTGTTGTTCCCAATTAAATCAAGCATACCGTCTGTAACTTCCTGAAAATTTGTAATAATAATTTGATGAATATGCTTATATTGGCAAGCCTGCTTTAATAAATTTTCAAAATAAGGCAGGATTAAAGGCTCGCCGCCCTGCCATATTATTTTTTCAGCAAATTTTAAATTTTCAAGCATCAAAGAAATTATCTTTGAATTTATATGTCTGAACTCTGTTTTTTCCTGATAGCACATGACGCATTTTAAATTACAAAGATTCGACAAAATTACCAGCCAACTTCTCGGCCTGCTAGTCAAAAAAATTTTTTTTGACGCCAGCTCATATTCATTTAACAGCTTATTTGCCAAGAATACGTCTTCTTGCGGAATAAATTCCCGATATTTTTCGTATATTTCAATTGTTTTAAGATAATTACCGTTGTAATTATTTTTTTGTAAAAATAATGACAATTCATAAAACAGTTCTATTAAAATTTTACCTTCATAAATATCAAGCTGCTCCAGATTTAAAAAAGTATCCAAAGCTTTAAAAATATCTTTCCTGCCGAAATATATTCTTGAAAGATAATATTTTGAATAATCCCTAATATTAATTTCTTGCGATTTCAAGGTTCTGTCAAAATATGTCTCTGCCAAATCATACTGTCCGGCATAGAAATATGCTTTACCTATATGAAACGATATACATTCCAAAGAACCGTACTTTGCTTCAGCAATACGCAATAAGTCTAATGCTTCGTAATATTTTTCTATCTCTATTTTTTGTTTGGCTTGTTCAAATTCTATCATTTCACATCCTATGATAAAAACCAAATTCAGAATAGCAAATCCTCTCTGATTTTTGTCGGGATTTTATCTCAAAAAACATTTTTTGAAACCGGCAAATACCAAGCCTTTTTTCAAAGTATTACGAATAATATCCAGCGCATTTTATGCAGTCGCGATTATTATTTCCCGGCTCAGGACAATTTATCCAAATCTGCCCGAAACATAATCTTCGGTTTCTTTTTGCGACGGATTTGTAAATATTTTTTCCGTCTTATCAAATTCTATAAGTCTTCCCAAAAGCATATATCCGGTTTCTTTCGAAATTCTTGCAGCCTGCTGCATATTATGCGTCACTATTACTATCGTATATTTTTCTTTAAGCTCCTGCATTAATTCTTCAATATGAGCCGTGGCCATAGGGTCAAGGGAAGAGCAAGGCTCGTCAAGAAGAATTACGTGAGGTTTTACGGCCACTACTCTGGCTATGCAAAGCCTCTGCTGCTGCTCAAGAGAAAGGCTAAGAGCGTTGTTTTTTAATTTGTCTTTCAGATCATTCCACAACTGGACGTCCTCAAGGCTTTCTTTAACAATCTGTTCCGTTTCGGATTTACTTTTTACTATTCTGTTAATCTGTAATCCGAAAGCCACGTTGTCATAAACAGAAAGAGGAAAAGGATTCGGCCTCTGGAACACCATTCCGACATTTCTTCTTATTTTATCGACGTCTGCGCCTTCTGCGTAAATATTATATCCGTTTATCACCACATCGCCCGTAATTCTCACTCCTTCTATCGTATCGTTGATTCTGTTCAATGTTCTTAAAAGAGTGGATTTCCCGCAGCCTGACGGGCCTATAAGCGCGGTTATCTGATTTTTTTTAAAATCAATATTCACGTCTTTAACGGCGTGAAATTTAGTATAGTACAAATTAAGATCTTTTACGTGTATCGCTGTATCTGTCATTATCCAAACCTTCCGGTTATATAGTCTTCAGTTCTTTTATCTTTTGCGGAAACAAACATTTTTGCGGTTTCATCAAGTTCAACCAATTCTCCCATAAGGAAAAACGCCGTTCTGTCTCCCACTCTTGAAGCCTGCTTAACGTTATTGGTTACAAGAACTATAGTATATTTCTGTTTAAGTTTTATCATCGCCTCTTCAACTTTTGAAGTTGAAATAGGATCAAGCCCTGAACAAGGTTCGTCGAATAAAATAACTTCGGGTTCAATGGCAAGAATTCTTGCTATGCAAAGCCTCTGCTGCTGTCCGCCTGACAATTTTATGGCCGAATGATCAAGCCTGTCTTTTACTTCATCCCAAAGAGAAGCGTCTCTTAAAGCTTTTTCAACAACTTCGTCTATTTTGCTTTTTTTCGACATAAGTCCTATTCTTTTGGGAGCATAAGCGATATTGTCGTATATCGACATCGGAAGAGGAATAGGCATCGCAAAAAGCATTCCTACTCTTGTTCTAAGCAATTCCTGATTCATTTTAAATATATTATCATTGTCGAGAAATACTTCCCCCTGCCTTGAATAATTAACGTTGTTGTCGTTCATTCTGTTTAATGTTCTCAAAAATGAAGTTTTCCCGCTGTTGGACGGACCTATAATAGTAAGTATTTCATTTTTGATGACATTGATATTGAGCGACTTTAAAGCATGCCTGCCGCCGTAAAAACAATTTAAATTTTTAACTTTTATTTTATCTACCATTTTCTGGTTTTCCTGAAATATATTCTTGCCACTATAGCCACAAGACTCATCGACAGAACGAGCATTAAAAGAACAAGCGCCGTTCCGAATATTATATTCTTTGGCATATTTGGTATCTGCGTCGAAATAATATACAAATGGTAAGGCAGCGCCATAACCTGGTCAAACATCGACTTCGGAAGATGAGGAACATAAAAAGCGGCAGCCGTAAAAAGAATCGGAGCAGTCTCTCCGGATATTCTTG
>Ga0302240_1001006_pt1 | contig 24504 bp, 25 predicted proteins | sample AAG_UR_His_MG_FD_193538 | JGI IMG/M metagenome (GOLD analysis project Ga0302240, IMG submission 193538) | Enriched activated sludge microbial communities from anaerobic digester in WTTP, New Holstein, Wisconsin, United States - AAG_UR_His | ecosystem: Engineered > Bioreactor > Anaerobic >... | reverse complement strand
GCCATATTTATGACGGAGGCTACGATATCGTAAATGATTTGGAAGGAGTAATAAAAGAATTTGATTCAATAATAGGGATCAAAAATCTTAAAGCAATACATTTAAACGACAGCATGAACCCATTTAACAATCATAAAGACAGACATCAGAAAATAGGAGAAGGGTCTCTTGGCATAAAAACGATAAAAAATGTTATAAACCATCCTAAATTAAAAAATCTCCCTTTTTATCTGGAAACTCCTAATGAAATTGAAGGTTATGCCAAAGAGATTGCTCTTTTGAAATCTCTTTATACAGCATAAAATAACCGATAATAAAAAATACCGTTTGAAAAATATCCAAACGGTATTTCAATTTATATTTATATAAAAAAACTAATACCAGCCGTTATCCTCTTTAATCTCTTTTAACACCTGGTACAGAGGATTTTTAATGCCGACCATAAACCCTCCTTCAAACGTGCTTGCCACATAAGAATATTTAGCGAAAAGAGGTATGTTTTTTTGAAGTTTGATAAAAACATTTTTTTCGGAAGATTTAAGCCTTATCAAATGTTTGTTTTCTATAACCTGACAAAATTGTTTTAGCTCTTCCCTTTCTCCGAATTCCATTTTTCCAAAAATTTTCTGAAGAGCGTCATAATCCTGTTTTCTTTCAATTGACTGTCTGTTTTTCTCTTTAATAAAGTTGCATAACTTTCTTAACATTTTTATTCTGCCTCATAATTTTTTGATTTTAATTACGATTTTCACCGCTAAAAGTTTAGCGTTTCATTATTATATATCTTTTATATATAAATTCTCAAGCCTTAACTATACGAAAAGCAATTTTACAGCTTCAGAATCAAGTTTCTTTTCAATACTGCGGTAATCAGGCATATGCTTTAATAAAAAACTGTAAAAATTTTTCTTATGTCCGTTATAAAGCAAATGAGCCAGTTCATGCAGAACGACATATTCTATACAGTCAACTGACGATTTAAACAAACATACATTCAGCGTTATTCGTTTTTTTGCCGGTATGCAACTCCCCCATTTACTTCTCATCTTTTTCACTTCCAAAGAAGGTCTTGAAATATTATACAAAGCAAATATCGGATAGTATTTATCTATTACATTTTCAAAATATTCTTTTGCCGATTCTTTCAGATAAGCTTCATATTGTTTTTTAACATATTTTATATTTTGGTATTTTTTTGAATAAATATAAAGGTTATATCCGTCTTTTATTATCTTATTTTCATTCCCGTAATATAAAAAGACGACATAGCGGCTGTCTAATATTTTTACCGTGCCGCCGTTTGAAATATTTTCAGGGATATGAGTTTTTTTTACATTTTGAAATTTATGAATACTTCTTTCTATCCACGCTTTTTTGCTTTCTATAAAAGAATGTATGCTGTTTACATTCATAAATAAAGGAATGCTGACGGCTACTCTGCAGTCAGGATATATTTTTAAATAGAAGTTTTTAATTTTTTTCCGCTTAATCAGAACGTCTATTGCAGCATCTGAAAGCTGTAAAGTATATTTTGCAGTATCCATTGTCTTCCTTTAGCATTAGTAAAACAAAGTAAGACGTAAAAGTCAATAAAAAGAAACAGTTGTTTTTATAACTCATTTCAGATATAATTATATTAATGCTTTTATCAAAATATAAGAACAGATTAAAATATATTTTTCTTTCTTTGATAGATATCTTCAGAAAAATCAATTCAAAGAAAAAACAAATTGCAATATACTTGCAGCCAAAATCACAATATAAAGTCTCTTTCTGTAATACACTAATATGCAAAAATGTAAAAAGGAGGTCTTTATGGACGACATAAAAACAAACAAAATGCCGTTAATCGGAGATACTGCTCCGAGCTTTAAAGCAGTTACCACGCAGGGAGAAATTAATTTTCCGGAAGATTTTAAAGGAAAATGGGTAATTCTTTTCTCACATCCGGCAGACTTTACTCCCGTATGTACAACAGAGTTTATGACTTTTGCCTCTATGGCTGATGAATTTAAGTCTCTAAACACGGAACTAATAGGATTATCCGTAGATTCCATATATGCTCACATAGCCTGGCTGAGAAAAATTCAAGAGTTAGAATGGAAAGGAATGAAAAAAGTTGAAGTCAAATTTCCTCTCATTGAAGATATCAAAATGGAAATTGCAAATAAATTCGGAATGATCCAGCCCGGGCAATCAAACACACAGGCAGTAAGAGCCGTTTTTATTATTGATCCTACGGCAAAAATAAGGACAATTCTTTATTATCCTCTTTCAACCGGAAGAAATTTTGATGAAATTAAAAGAATTATTCTAGCTCTTCAAAAAGCCGATAAAGATAAAGTCGCAACGCCTGCAGACTGGAGACCCGGTGATGACGTTATTATCCCTACTCCAGGCTCATGCGGTTCGGCAAAAGAAAGAATGGAAACAAAAGATGACGATAAATATTGTTTAGATTGGTTTATGTGCTTTAAAAAAGAAAAAAAATAATCGTTTAATACCATTTAACTGTTCTATCAGACCGTTTTTATAAAGACGGTCTGATTTTTCATTATTGACATATGCCGGAAATAATGATATATTCATTATTGACATATGCCAATAACAGGAGATATTATATGGTAAGACCTACAAAGTGCAGAAGAGTCTGCAGTATCCCCCAAAATACTGTTTTCGGTTCGGAATCGGCAAAAGAAGCTATAGAAATGACTGTTGACGAATATGAAACAATACGCCTTATAGATTTGGAAGGACTTACCCAAGAAGAATGTTCAGTAAGAATGGATGTTTCAAGAACTACTGCGCAAGCCATATATGCCTGCGCAAGACAAAAACTTGCAAAATGTTTAATCAATAATAATCTGCTTAAAATCCACGGCGGAGATTATAAAATATGTGAAAACGCAGGAGAGTTTTGCAATAAAAAATGCTGTAAAAGAAAATTTTGTCATAAAAAATAAAAAAACGGAGAGTAGAAAAATGAGCCATGATTGCGGAGACAAAAATTGTTCAGACGGTAACTGCTGTACTTCATGTGATGAAGAAAAACAAAAGAAATCCTTTTTGGAGAAGCCGAACGAACTTTCTAACATCAAGAAAGTTATAGCGGTTGTCAGCGGTAAAGGAGGCGTCGGGAAATCTCTTGTGACATCTCTTATGGCTGTGTTAATGTCAAGAAAAGGATACAAAACAGCCGTTATGGATGCAGATATTACAGGTCCTTCCATACCTAAGATATTCGGAATTAAAGAAAAACCTTTTAACGGTGAAGGCGGTTTTTTTCCTGTTAAAACAAAAACAGGAATAAGTATTATGTCCATAAACCTTTTACTTGAAAAGGAAACGGATCCTGTAATATGGAGAGGACCAATCATTGCGGGAGTCATTAAGCAGTTTTGGACAGATGTCATATGGGATGAGACTGATTATATGTTTGTTGATATGTGTCCCGGAACAGGAGATGCACCTTTAACTGTATTCCAGTCAATTCCGGTAGACGGTATTATTATAGTAACTTCCCCACAGGAACTTGTCTCAATGATAGTTGAAAAAGCCGTTAATATGGCGAAAATGATGAATATTCCTATTTTAGGTCTTGTAGAAAATATGAGTTATTTAAAATGCCCTGACTGCGGGAAAGAAATAAAATTATTCGGAGACAGTCATCTTGAAGAAATTGCAAAAGGAATGGACATTGATATTCTCGGAAGAATACCTATTGACAGCGAATTGGCAAAAGCAGCCGATACAGGAACTTTTGAAGACATCAAAAATGAAGTTCTTGCACAGGCAGCAGAAAAAATAGAAAAAAAATTAAATATAACAAAGGAAAATGATAAATGAAAATAATTATACCTGTTGAAAATACAAATGATGAAACTTTAGTATGCCCGTCTTTTGGGAGAGCTCCGTTTTTTATGATTTTTGATACAGAAACAAACGATTCTCAGTTTATAGATAATCCTGCGGCAAACAGCCAGGGCGGGGCAGGAATAAAAGCCGCTCAGACGATAGTTGACAATAAAGCAGAAGCCGTAATAGCATATCAATGCGGACAAAATGCCGCCGATGTTTTAAAAGCAGGCGGCATTAAAATATACAAAGCAGAGATGGGGCTTGCCAAAGACAATATTGCTAAATACACAGAAAATAAACTTTTTGTTTTAACAGATATTCATCCCGGTTTTCATAATCACGGAGGAGGCAGGAACTGATGAAAATTGCAGTACTCAGCGGAAAAGGCGGCACAGGGAAAACATTTATATCGGCAAATCTTGCCTGCAGTGCAGAAAAAGCAGTATATGCCGACTGCGATGTTGAAGAACCTAACGGCCATTTATTTTTTAAACCAATTATTACAGAAAATAATACTGTTTCTGTAATTGTTCCGGAAGCTGATATTAATAAATGCGTACTCTGCAGAAAATGTATAGATTTTTGTAAATTTAATGCCTTGGCATTAATAAACGGCAAGTTAATGATTTTTAAAGAAGTTTGTCATTCCTGCGGAGGATGTATAGTTTTATGTCCTCAACAAGCTCTTTCAAAAAATAAAAGAGATATCGGAACTGTGGAAATAGGAATATCAGAAAACGTAACAGTTATTTCAGGCTGTCTTAATACAGGTGAGGTTTCCGGAATATCTATAATCAAAAAGATAATGACAAAAATACCCGATAATAAAACTGTTATCATCGACTGTCCGCCCGGAAGCGCTTGCACTGTAATGGAAAGCATCCGCTCTTCTGATTACTGTGTTCTCGTAGCTGAACCGACAATTTTTGGATCTCACAATCTTGCAATGGTTTATGATTTGGTTAAAATTTTCAATAAACCTTCAGGAGTAATACTGAATAAATGTTTGAACGGACAAGAAAATCCTTCAGAGAAATTTTGTACAGATAATAATATAACAGTAATAGGGAAAATACCTTTTGATGAGGAACTCGGCAATTTAACATCATGCGGTTTAATTGCTGTAAGAGAAAATGACAAATTTAAATCATTTTTTGATAATCTTCTAAAGGAGATTACTCAATGAAGCAAATTCTTATTCTCAGCGGAAAAGGCGGTACAGGAAAAACGACAATATCTGCCGCATTTATAGAAATGGCAAAAAGCCGGGCATTTGCAGATTGCGACGTTGACGCCCCAAATCTCCATATTGTTTTGCCGGAAATGAAAAATTCTGATACAAAAGATTATTACGGTTTAGGCAAAGCCTCAATAGATATTGATAAATGCATAAAATGCGGAATATGCGAAAAAAACTGTCATTTTGACGCAATAAAAAATACTTTTGTAAATATTTATGAATGCGAAGGATGCGGACTTTGCGTTGAGATGTGTCCTGTCAAAGCAGTCAATATAAAAGATTACTGTTCAGGCAATACGATGCTTTACAAAGACAATTTGAATATTTTTTCAACAGCTCAGTTAAAAATGGGAAACGGCGCTTCCGGAAAACTTGTCTCTGCCGTAAAAAAACAACTTTTAAATAATATACCTGATCACACTGAAACAGTCATTATCGACGGTTCTCCGGGGATAGGCTGTCCTGTAATAGCTTCAATAAGCGGCGCAGATTTGGTACTAATAGTTACAGAACCGACTATATCAGGTATTCACGATATGAAAAGAATTATTGACACTGCTCTGCATTTCAATATTAAGCCTTTGGTTTGCATAAATAAATTTGACATCAACATAGAAAACACAAGAGCTATTGAAAAATACTGTAAAGAAAAAAGCATAATAATACCCGGGAAAATACCGTTTGACGAAACAGTAGTACATGCGGTAAATAAATGCCGAAGCATTGCAAAATATCCTGAAAGCAAAGCAGGCAAAGCGGTTAAAGGAATATGGGATTTTATTTATTCAAATTTTATGGATGCCAATCCTGTAAAATAATAAAACAAAAAAGGAGACTTATTATGAAAATTGCAGTAGCATGTGAAGGAACGCAGGTAACGCAACACTTCGGGCATTGTGAAGGTTTCACTCTTTTCAACATTGATAACAATCAAATCACAGGAAAAGAATTTTTTCAAAACCCTGGACACAGACCAGGCTTTTTACCTGTTTTTTTGCATGAAAAAGGCGCAAATGTAATCATTTCAGGCGGTATGGGCGGAGGAGCTATCAATATTTTCGATGAAAAAGGTATTGAAGTTATCCTTGGAGCAAGCGGCGATTGTGAAGCAGCTGTAAAAAGCTATCTTACAGGAGATCTTAAATCAACAGGTTCTGTATGTCACGAACACCAGCATGCAGACGAATGCGGTAATCATTAATTTCTTACAAATAAAGAAGAGACAGATCCTTTTTATCTGTCTCTTCTTTATTGCGGTTATTTATAAAAATAAGCTCATCTGATTGTCAGACTGTTTTGTTTCAAATGAACTCAAATAGTTAAATATTTTTGTATTATCGTGAAGAATACCGTTCATCTCGCATTTTTTATGAAATAACATCATAAGTTCTCTGTTGTTTGGACTGTTAATTACATAGTTATTGCCATATGCTTCAATATACTTTTCTTTCATCCCCGGAAACAGTCTGTCTAATTGATGATAAAAATATTCCCTGTTCCCCTCTCTGAGAGTAAGTCCAATTCCAAAGCAAATAATACCGTGAACTTTTGCTTCTATACAGTAATCCAAAATTTGTGAAATATTTTCGACAGTATCATTTATAAACGGCAGTATAGGACAAAGCCAAACAACTGTAGGTATTCCGGCGTTTCGCATTTTCTTTAATACTTCAAAACGTTCTTTAGTAGTACTGACATTCGGCTCTAATTTCTTACACAAATTTTCATCATATGTCGTCAGAGTCATCTGTACCACACACTTTGTTTTTGCATTAATCTTCTCGAGTAAATCTATGTCTCTTAAAACTAAGTTTGATTTTGTTATCAGCGTGAAGCCAAAACCGTATTGATATGCCAGATTTAAAGATTTTCTTACACTCCCTATTTCTGTTTCAAGAGGGATATAAGGGTCTGTCATAGAGCCTGTGCCTATCATACATTTTTTGCGTTTGTTTTTAAGCGCATTTTCCAACAATTCAACAGCATTCTCTTTGACTTCAATATCTTCAAAAGCATGTTCGATATGATAACATTTGCTTCTGGAATCGCAGTATATACATCCGTGAGAACAACCTCGGTATAAATTCATCCCGTTTTTAGCTGATAAAATTCCTCTTGCCTTAACATAATGCATTGTACTCTGCCTCATTTGGTACTGCAAGGAAATTTAGTTAAAATAGCATCTATATCCAACACATCAATTATACCGTCGTTGTTCAAATCTTTTGAATCTAAAGTACCTGCGCATTTGTGGCAGCAATACATTAATTTTAAATATTTTTTTTCAAGTAATGACGGTAACAGGTCTGATTTTTTCTTACCGGGATTTCTCTCTGAAAAAAATGTATAAAGTCCCTTTGTATGCTTTTCCGAATTACATTCCTTGCACGCCCATATAATGTTATGAATACCCTGTATTTTGTCGCATTCAGGACATCTGTCATTAATCAAAAGACTTTTAGGAATAATGTGGTCTTTTGTAATATTTTCTTTTGAACCGCAATATATACAAATTTTTTCAGATTCAATAAACTGTAAATCTTCTCTTAAAATATCCGACCATGAAATTTTACCGTCTCTCAAGTTTCTGAAAGTAGTTTTTATCATTCCATAGCAATTTTTCTTGGCAGTTTCATTGTCTCCTGTCTTCATCGCACTTTTAACAATAATTTTTGCATATTGGTAATAGATTAAATCTTGAATTGTCTGCACTTCTCTGTCAGGCATGTCAAATCTCCTTTTTAATATCTTTCTTAAAGACATTAGAAAGTTACTTTTTATCACGAGTCTAAAAAGTAACCAAAAAGACCCACCGCAGAGTATATTCCTTTATATTTTTTACTGCCATCACTGAACTTTCAAAATCCTTACAGCCTAATGTAACGGATTTTGATTCAAACAAACAGATGATTTAAAATTTATCTATTTTAAATTTTACAGTAAAAAATACTTCAGTCATAGACATACTCTAATGCGTTAATAACTTCTCTTACATCTAATTCCAAAAATTCAAAACAGTAACAAAAAAAATTAAGAATATTTTCCCCAATTTCTTTTTAAAGACCACACTATAGGACTCCAAGTAACATATTGAGCAGGATCAAAATGCTCATCAAGAATTTCAATTGATTTTAAATTCTCCGGTAAAACAGATACTGTATGAAAACCTTCTGCTTCATCTATGCTGTAAAAATGGTAGCGGTCTGTCGGAATTTTTTCTTTTTTACTTGGTCCGTAATCAATAGGGACAAACTTCTTTGTAACCACTGCTCTATCTTTTCTTGAAAAAAATGTCACATTAACATACTTTTTATCTTCAATTGCTTTCAAAAACTCCGCATTTATCATGTAATTTCCTCTTTTATCCATAGCGGATTTAATATTTGGCTTCTAACTTTGTATTTACTATTCTGCAGTGCCAAAATACTTTGTTTCATCATAAATTTTAAATTATTTAACAACAAAACATTTTTTAACACTAAAGTTTTTTCTTTTTGAAAGCGCCTTAGAGCTGTCTATGAATGAAAAATATTTTTTGTAACAACTTATATTATTAATTGTTAGGCTCTGCATGTATGAATTTATTTCGATTTCATTATGCCGTAAGGAAATAAAAAGTTCAGAACCGGCAAAAAATATTTAAATGAACAGCTCAGCACTTAAAAAAAATAAAAAAATTTTAAATTTTAGCTATATGAATCTATCTTAAAAAAAATACGGTCTAAAATCCCATTTTAGTAAATAGAAAATTTCTGTAAAACATAGCAAAGAAATAAACAAAAACAATAACAAAAATAAGTATAACGGAAATAACCATATATGAATTTAATATTTTTTTTGATTTAGGGATTTTCATCTGTTGTTCTGAATATTTTTTTGCTTCTTGAAGTATTCTCTGTTTGTCTATATCATCCATGTCATTTTGATTGTTTTGAGTTTTTAAAGGCTCTTGTTCCGTCATTTTTCCCCCAAGCTTTTACGGTTGTGTCCCTCATAAGAGCATGTCTATGAACGAAATATATTGTAATGTAAAAATTAAATTTTACATCCTCTTAGAAAAAACTTCTAAAAAAAAGCCGCTGCTAAGTTCTTTTAAAAAACTTTTCCAAATCATTTTGAGTCAAAGTATAAACTGTCGGTCTGCCGTGAGGACATGTCCACGGCATTTTGCATGCAAATAAGTCTTTCATCAGTTCCATTGCCTGTTTATCCAAAAGTTTATCGCCTGCCTTAACGCTTGTTCTGCAGGCAGCTCTTATGATTTTTTCATTTATTTCTTCAATATCGTTTGTTTTTTCATCCGCAAGAAAATCTATAAGCGTATTTATTATTTCTATGAAATTTATATGAATGCCCAAAAGCGCAGGATATGATGTAAGCCTGAAAGTATTGTTCCCGAATTCTTCAACTGCAAAACCAAGATTATTAAAAGTTTCCAATTGATTTTTTAAGATTAAAGCTTTAGAAGCCTGAAGGTCAAACATATCAGGAATTAAAAGCTGCTGAACATTCAGAGCTTTTTCTGAAACCTGGTTTATAAACATCTCGTATCTTACTCTTTCCTGAGCGGCATGCTGGTCTATAATATAAAAAGTGTTATCTTTTTCGACAAGAATATAAGTTGCAAATATCTGTCCTATAAATTTATAATTATCACTATAGATCATTTCCGTTTGTTTTGCCGTATTGTCTAAGGCCTGTTCATTCAGCGTAGCATATAAATTTTTATAATCTTCAACCGTAACATTTTTAGAAGGATATGTAGATTTTCCGTAAGGTTTTGAATAATGCCGGCTGCCGAAAGGATATCCGCCAGGTTTATATTCAGATTCTTCTTTTTGCATTTCTGTTTGCAGACCTATAATATTGCTCGGAGCATCTGATTCTACGGATCCCTTTATAAAAGAATAAAACAACTCATACATCTCGTTTTCTTTTACAAATTTTATCTCTCGTTTTGTAGGATGAACGTTAATATCTATATCTGACGGATTAGTTTGAAGAAACATTATTATACCGGGGTATCTTCCTACAGGTATAGCCTGTTTATATGCCTGATAAACAGAATGAATCAGCCATTTAGGATAATTAACGCATCTTCCGTTTACGAAAAGATACTGCATATTTTTCTGAGGCAGCGAGTTTTCTCTTGTCGTGATAAAAGCATCTATTTCAACTTTTGGATGAGAAAAAGAGATATGTTTTAATTTTTTAGACATATCCCTGCCCAAAACATCTTCTATCCTTTTCATTTTTGAATCTGTTTTCTGATAATCGGCTATAATTTTATTATCCGATATAATTTTAAAATTAACGTCATTTCTGACAAGAGCTATTTCGTCAATACAGCTGATAATCTTACTTTTTTCGGTTATATCCGTTTTTAAAAATTTTTCTCTTACGGGAGTATTAAAAAAAAGATTCCTGACCTCGACAATAGTTCCGCCTGACCCCGCCCAAGGCTGGAGGGAAACCTGTTTATTTCCTTCCATTGACAGCTGCCATCCCGAACTTGCGCCCTGCGGCTGCGTTTTCAGGTCAAACATTGATATAGAAGCTATTGAAGGGAGAGCTTCCCCTCTAAACCCTAAAGAAATTATATTTGATAAATCGTCAAAACTTTTGATTTTATTGGTTGCATGCCTTTTAACGGAAAGTTGTAAATCTTCTTTATCCATTCCGCATCCGTTATCACATACGCGTATAAGTTTTTTTCCTGCTTTTTCTATTTCAACGGAAACAGAAGATGCGCCTGCATCCAAAGCATTTTCGACAAGCTCTTTGACAACGTTCAAAGGCCTTTCTACAACTTCACCGGCAGAGATTTTATTGATTGTATTTTCGTCTAAAATTCCTATTTTCATTTTTGTTTTATCTTTTGTTTTTTATCGCACAAAGAGAAATAGCTGCATTCTTTCTTACAAACATCATTTGCTCCCAACGCTACTTTGTTGTCACAGTCTGTAAAATCAATGGCGACTCTGTTAATTTTTTTTGAATCAAGAGTATCAATCTCGGTAAAATTTATTCCAAGTTCCCACATTATGCTTTTTTGTTTCGATCTTATAACTGTTCCGTATATTTGCTTCGTTGATATTGTCGGAATATCAAGCGCGAGACAAACTTCAACCCGTTCGGGTATATGCGAATATGAAAGCAGCAGCATTCCGCTTGCGGACAAATTGATGATTATTCCCGGAAACGAACCTTTATCCGTCAATATGGCGACTTCTCTGTCAATGTCTTTAATGACCGGCAATCTTGGATGTTTTCTTCTGTTTAACATAACGAACCTCTCCAAAACAATTATTTTTTAAATCTTTCTTTCCAGTCCGACAATAATTTCAATGCTTCCAGAGGTTTCATATTATCTATATCAAGTTTACGTAATTCTATCAAAATTTCCGGTTCAATTGAAGTAAAAAGATTCGGCTGAACATCCTGTTCAAGTTTTATAAAATTTTTATTTAGGTTTTTCTCAAGCCCTTTTAGAATTTCATAAGCCCTTTTTATTACTTTATAAGGAATGCCGGCAATTTTTGCGACATGAATTCCGTAAGATTTATCTGCGGCGCCGTCGACTATTTTATGTAAAAATATTACAGAATCATTCCATTCTTTAACGTCAACGCTGGCATTTATTATACCATTTTCACCGTTTGCAAGAGTCGTCAGCTCAAAGTAATGCGTTGCGAATAAAACTTTTGCGCCCTTATTGTATTTTGAAGATGAATCTGAGAAAAATTCAAGAATTGCCCATGCTATGGACATGCCGTCATAAGTAGATGTTCCTCTGCCGACTTCATCAAGAATAATAAGGCTCCTTTCCGTATACTGGTTTAATATATTTGCCGTTTCCGTCATTTCCACCATAAACGTAGATTCTCCGCCGACAAGATTATCACCGGCGCCGATTCTTGTGAATATTCTGTCAACTATTCCGATAACAGCTTCAGAACAAGGGACAAACGAACCGATTTGCGCCATTATAACAATCAAAGCGACTTGTCTTAAATAAGTTGATTTACCTGACATATTCGGACCGGTTAAAATCATTACCCTTCTTGACGTTTCATCCAAAGAGATGTCATTTGCGACAAAAGAACCGTCTTTTAATATCTGTTCAACGACAGGATGTCTTGCATTCTTTAATACCAGTTCTTTTGACTCCGTAATATCCGGGCAGGAATAATTATAAGCCGCCGCATTCCGGGCAAAAGACAAATAAATATCAAGCTCGGCTATCATACATGACAGCGACAATATATGCCTGGCATAAGATGCAATTTCCTGTCTTAAAGAAATAAAGATTTCCGTTTCAAGCCTTATAATTCTGTCTTGTGCCGAAATTATTTTTTCTTCAAGAGTTTTTAATTCCTGAGTGATATATCTTTCAGAGTTTGTAAGAGTCTGCTTTCTTATATAAGTTTCAGGAACCAAAGGAATATTTGATTTTGTAACGTCAATATAGTATCCGAATACAGATGTGTATCCTATCTTTAAGTTATTTATGCCTGTTTTTTGTTTTTCTCTTATTTCAAGTTCAGAAATATATTTTTTAGCATCTTTGCTGAGAAGTCTCAAATCATCAAGTTCCTGAGATACCCCGCTTTTAATGACATTTCCGTCTTTTAACAAAACAGGGGTTTCCGGCTGTATATAAGTTTCTATTTTGGCAATTACTTCAGATTGTACCTTAAAACATTCATTATCGTTAAAATAATTGATTTTAGAAAGTTGCTCACAGATATTGTTTATCGTAATCAAAGAATCCTTTAGAGAGAGCATTTCTTTTGGACTTGCCGAGCCGCTTACTATTCTTGAAACTATTCTGTCCAAATCATAAATTGATTTTAAAGATTCTCTTAAATTTTCTCTGCTTCCCGAATCTTCGAAAAATAATTTCGTTTTTAACTGTCTTTTGCGTATATCTTGAACGTCAAGAAGAGGTTTTATTATCCAGTCATGTATCAATCTTGCACCCATTGGAGTGATAGTTGAATCTATTGCAGACAACAAAGAACCTTCCTGCTTCAGAGAAGACAATGACCTTAATATTTCAAGGTTTTTTATCGCAACGGCATCCAAAACCATAAAATTTCCGCTTTCGATGAATCTTACGTTGTTTAAAACAGGAAGACTTTGAGGCTGATTTTCCTGAATATAAACAAAGATTGCGCCTACGGCAGATATTATGTCCGGTTTATCCGCAATATTGAAATGAGCCACTGATGATACGTTTAATATGTTCTTTATTGCATTTTCACAGTAAACGCTGTCTGTATATATGTCTTTGACAGGCGATAAAAGTATATCGAATTTTTTTAATATTTTTTGAAGCTGCTCATTTCCTGCAGTTTTATGCGAAACTATTATTTCATTAGGTTTATATTTTGCAATTTCATTTTCAAGATTATAAAAATCCGTCCGGTAAGTAAAAAAATCTCCTGTTGAGATATCGCTTACGGCAACTGAAACCAATTTTGATTTTTCGTCCGGAATGATAGACATAAGATAATTATTTAATTTTGAATCAAGCAAATTATCTTCAAGCAGAGTACCGGGTGTAATAACTCTTGTTACTCCCCTTTTCACTATACCTTTGCCGGCCGAAGGTTCTTCAAGCTGTTCGCAAACGGCTATTTTCAATCCGGCTTTAATAAGTTTTCTTATATAATTATTTACGGAATGAAAAGGAACTCCGCACATAGGGACATCCTGCCTTTTCGTAAGAACAACTTCCAAAATTGGATGTGCTTTTACGGCATCATCGCCGAACATTTCATAAAAATCACCAAGCCTGAAAAATAACACTATATCGGGGTACTGCGCCTTTATACTGTGATATTGCTGCATCAGAGGAGTTAATTCTTTTTCTTTATTCATAGCTTATTTTGCCTTTTTATTTTTATAATCATTACAGCCAAAACACATACTTCTTATTATTTTCGATAAATTTTAAGAATTTATATATTCTGTTTATTCTCAACACATATTTTTTTGTTTCCGTAAACGGCATTTCATCGGAGTCATATTCTATAAAAGGATTTTTACGATGCCATTGCTGCACATTGCCAAGACCTGCATTATATGAAGCTAAAACCAAATTTGTATTATTTTTAAACATTACGGATAAAATTTTAAGATAATACGTGCCGAGCATTATATTTACCTCAGGTTCATACAATACGCCCTCTTTAAAATCTTTATATCCCAGATACGAAATTGCGACTTCCTTTCCTGTGGACGGCATAAGCTGCATTAACCCGATTGCTCCTTTTTTTGATTTAGCCGAAGGATTAAAATTAGATTCCGCTTTAATAACAGCTTTTACAAGAAGAGGATCAACGCCGTATTGAAGCGCATACTTATTGACTATACCTGAATATTTTGCGGCTTTTCTGAACGAAGCATATGCGAATAATCCGGATAATACGATAACGACAGACAACAATAAAACCGATAATTTAACGGTTAACGATATTTTCATAAAATCATTTTCCCCGACAAACTGTTTGCCAAAGCTCTTGTTACCGAAACCCGGACAATTTTACCCGTATAATTTTTATCAGAATCAAAGAATATTTTTAAATTCTGGCTGTTTCTTCCTTCGCATACTTTATTTTCATATTTTTCGACAAGGACATCAACTGTTTTTCCTATATACCGTCCGTTAAGAGCTTTCGATATTTCGTTTGAATCTTCCAACAATAAAGTATGCCTTTGCTTTTTAACGTTAAGGGTGACATCGTCTTTTAGTTTATATGCAGAAGTATTCGGTCTTGGAGAATACTTAAAAATAAATAAACCGCCGAATTTTAAATCCTGTGAAGCTTTAAAAGTATCTGAAAAGTCCCGTTCAGTTTCTCCGGGAAACCCTATTATAACGTCTGACGTTATATTTATTTCCGGTATTTTGGTTTTAATTCTTTCGAATAAAGACTTGTATTGACCGTAAGTGTATTTTCTGTTCATTGCTTTTAAAATGTTGTCAGAACCGGACTGCATAGGCAGATGTATATGTCTGCATATTTTATCATTGCCGGCTATTTCATCTATAAGCTCTTCAGAAAAATCTTTAGGATGATTTGTCATAAATCTTATTCGTTTAAGATTATCTATTTTGGAAACCTGACGCAAAAGCTTTGTAAAATTAATCCCGTTGTCATTATAAGAGTTAACGTTCTGCCCGAGCAAAATAATTTCTTTTACACCTGAATCAACGGCTTGTTTTACAGAATCGCATATTTCACCGCAATTTATGCTGATTTCCGGTCCTCTCACAAAAGGAACTATACAGTAAGAACAAAAATTGCTGCAGCCTCTCATAATCGTCACATACCGGAAAACATTTTCGGACGTTTGTTTTTTAAAAGAGTATTCAAAAGGAACATACTTACCGATAATTTGCGAAAAATTATCTATATTTTTTGCTCCCAAAACAAAATCTACAAATTTGCATCTTCTTTTTATTTCTTTGTAAGCATGCTGGGCCATACAGCCGACAACGCCTACAATTAAGTTTGGATTTACGTCTTTATGTTCTTTAATTCTTCCCAGCAGAGAATAAGCTTTATGCTCGGCCGAAAACCTTACTGAACACGTATTTAAGATGACCAAATCTGCTTTAGCCATATCTGTTGTCTTAAGACATCCGTGATTAACAAGATAATCCGATATTTTATCCGAATCATTCACATTCATCTGACAACCGATAGTTTCTATAAAAAAATTCATACTATTCGTTAGCCACTTTTAACAGATATTTTCCGTATGCGGAATTAAACATTTTTGAATTTTCAATCAGCTGTTTTTTGTTTATAAAATTCATTCTGTATGCTATTTCTTCCAAACAGCTGACCATTATCCCCTGCCTTTCTTCTATTGTTCTTATAAAAAGAGAAGAATCTAAAAGAGAATTATATGTTCCTGCATCAAGCCATGCAAAACCTCTTCCGAACAGTTGTACGGATAAGTTATTTTGCTCCAAATAAACTCTGTTGATGTCGGTAATTTCAAGTTCGCCTCTTTCGGAAGGTTTTATTTTTTTTGCGATATCTACAACCTGATTATCATAAAAATATAAGCCTGTCACAGCCCAGTTTGACTTAGGATTTTGAGGTTTCTCAATTATTGATACCGGACGTTTATTCTTATCCAGTTCAACAATTCCGTAACGCTGAGGATCGTCAACATAATATCCGAAAATTGTAGCTCCTTTTTCTTTATTTACGGCAGCTGAAAGCAGTTCCGGCAAACCGTGTCCGTAAAATATGTTATCTCCCAAAACCAAAGAAACGTTATCTTTTCCGATAAACTCATCGCCTATAATAAAAGCTTCAGCCAAACCGTTAGGTTTATCCTGGACTTTGTAAGATATATTTATACCCAAACGAGAACCTGACATGAATAGTTCTTCTAATTTAGGCAGCGTCTCAGGAGTTGAAATTATAAGAATATCTCTTATGCCGGCAAGCATTAAAACTGACAACGGATAATATATCATCGGCTTATTATAAACAGGAAGCAGCTGCTTTGATATAACAGATGTTATAGGATAAAGCCTTGTTGCTTTCCCTCCGGCAAGAATAATCCCTTTCGTTTTCATTTTGACACCTCTGATAATTGAAAATATTTTATCGTCTTTTTTAGCCCGTCTTCCAATTTTACTTCAGGTTTCCATTTTAATATTCTGACAGCCTTGCCTATATCGGGCTTTCTTCTTTTAGGATCGTCTTCAGGCAACGGCTTATAAACTATTTTCGATTTGCTTCCGGTCAGTCTGATAACCGTTTTTGCAAGCTCATTTAAAGTAATTTCAAAAGGATTTCCTATATTAACCGGCAAATGCTCTTTTGATAACAGAAGTTTATATATACCTTCGGTCAAATCATCAACAAAACAAAAACTTCTCGTCTGAGTTCCTTTTCCGAAAACTGTAACATTTTTATTTTTCAAACTCCGTATTATAAATTCAGGAACAGCTCTGCCGTCGTTTATATTCATTCTAGGTCCGTAAGTGTTGAAAATTCTTACTATTTTAGTATCAAGCCCGTAAAGATTGTGAAAAGACATTATCAAAGCTTCGGAAAACCTTTTTGCTTCATCGTACATGCTTCTTTTGCCTATCGGATTAACATTTCCCCAGTAAGATTCTTTCTGCGGCGAAATTAAAGGATCTCCGTAAACTTCGCTTGTTGAAGCGAACAAAAAAACAGCTTTGTTTTTTTTTGCCAAATTCAAAAGATTGAAAGTTCCCGACGAACCGGCCAGCAAAGTTTCTATACAGTGCTTTGAGTAATGTACGGGGCTTGCCGGAGACGCAAAATGCAAAACAGCGTCAAATCTTTCATTAATGTCAAAATTCTTAGTTATATCTGCTTTCTTAAGTTTAAAATTTTTATCTTTTAAAAGATGTTTAACGTTCTCTTTTTTCCCAGTCAAAAAATTATCTAAAGCAGTTACAGAGTGTCCTCTTAAAACAAAAAAATCACAAAGATGCGAACCCAGAAAACCTGCTCCGCCGGCAATAAGAATTTTCATTATTCATCCTCAGTCAGTAAACATTTCTATATTATATAATTTGCTGAAAATTAGTACAATAATTTTTTATGATTTTATTTATTTACTATTGCGGATGCAATATCCGATAAAATATCGTTGATTCTTGTATACTGGTCAAGGACATCCATGTGCAGCCCGGAAGTTTCTATAGATTCTTTTAAATCGGCATGAAGTCTTGATATGTGTTTTTCTTTTAATTTATGAACAATTTCATTAATTTCATTTTCTGACGACAACACCTCGTTAGCTGCTGTTATATCGCCGCTTTCAAAAGAATCTACAATCTTTGAGCAGTTTGCATAAACAAGTTTGTGAAGATATTTTATATCGCTCAATCCGTCATCTGAAAAACGAAGATGTCTTTCTATTTTTTCCTGCGATATATACATTAAATTCCGGTGGATAATATCTGAGATTTGTTCAAGATCTGCAACTATATAAAGTAAAGTTATCTCATCCCGGGACTGTTTAGTCGTTAATTTGTTTTGACCGACTTTAGTTATATAAAGAACCGTTTTGTCGGTTATATTTGTAATCTGCAGCGATTTATAAATTATTTTTTCGGCAACGACTTCATGTCTTGTCTTTAAAGCGTTAACAGATTCTTTTAATATTTCCAGAACTATTTCAGACAGTCTTGAAATTTCCTGCTTCGCCAAGTCAAAAGCTTTATCAGTATCCTGTATATACTTATTGTCTATAAACGCCGTGCCGAACAGGTCTGCGCATGATTTAACAGGATAAATAAGCATAAAGAGTTTATGAAATAAAGGAACAATAGGTAAAACTATCATGGCGGCAAAAAGAGTAACAAGGGTATGCGACATTGCAATTTCTCTGGCGATATCGCCTGATAAAATCACCTTTTCAGTAAAAAACTTGACGAAATATATCCATGCAGCTTCTCCGTTATACTGGACGAACGATATAAACGGAAAAACAAGCAAAACTCCCAATATCTGGTAGCTTAAATGCCACAACATTACGCTTTTCCCTGTTCTCGGCTGATTGATTGAAGCTATAACCGCAGTTATGCATGTTCCTATCTGGGCTCCAAGACAGATACATATTCCTTGCGTAAGAGAAAGTATTCCAGAAGAAGCAAGAACGATAACAATTCCGACAGTTGCACCGCTGCTGTGAATTAAAACAGTAAAAAATAATCCTACAAATATTGAAAAAACAGGAGATTGTATACTTGCTATCATTTCAAGAAGATCATTGTTTAATGTTATCGGAAGCATTGCGTCCGACATTATTTTCATACCGAAAAAAAGAAGTCCGAATCCAAAAACGGCATCTCCTAAATCCGCAATTTTCTTTTTTGAAGAAAAGAAAAAAGATAAAAAGAATCCGGCAGCTATTATCATCAAGGCGTAATCGACAAGTTTAAACGCAACAAGCTGCCCTGTAATAGTCGAACCTACCGATGCTCCTACAGATACCGACATTGACTGAAAAAACGTCAAAACGCCGGCGCTTGCAAGAGTAATCTGAAGCAGCAGCGTTGCAGTGCTTGACTGGTTCAAACAAGTAATAAATAATCCTGTAAAAAAGCCTTTAAGCCTTGTGGAAGTAAATCTTGTAAGTATCGCTCTCATATTTTGTCCAGCCATTTTTTGGAAAGACAAATTTATTCTGAACATACCGTAAAGAAGAAGCGCCGCTCCGCCTAAAATCCCGGCAAGCATTATCAGCATCCAGTTTTTATCCAACACTGAAGCCGTAAAATAAATAGGATCGCAAAAAACGTTTGCATTAACTATAACGGTAATTTTATCTTCTGCTTTTTTACCTACAATAAGCTGCGCTGACGCATAACCTTTGTCATCCGTCAAAACAGTATCCGAAATCTGTATATAAGATGAATTTTCATTACCCGGTAAAACAGATGTCTCAACGACAGAAAAATTAACTTTAACGTTCTTTAAAGGATTTTTATCCGCATCTACAAGCCTTATGATAAAAGGATGTTTTAATGCAATACCTCTTATGCCGAGCTGTTTATCTCCAGATATTTTAGTCAAAGATATATCCTGAGAGAAACAAACAACTGCTGCAAAAAGCAAAAGACATGAAAGTATAATTTTTTTTATTTTCATTTTAATGATTTTTTATCAAAACATTTCGGAAGCAAAGAATTTATCTTTTCTATTTTTATCTTATTATTTTTATCTTTGTAAACTATATCCGCTTTTTGAGCAAATTCAGATATCACCTGCCTGCAGGCGCCGCAAGGCGTAACATTGCCGCTTGACGAATAAACGGCAACCGCTTTAATATTTTCGGCTCCGTTTGCAACGGCAGTAAATACGGCGACTCTTTCAGCGCACATTGACAACCCGTATGAAGCATTCTCTATATTTGTTCCGCAATATACTTTTCCGTCGCCGCATAACACGGCCGCTCCGACCGCAAACTTAGAATAAGGGCTGTATGAATTTTCAGCCGCTTTTTCTGCAAAAGACAAAAGTTTTTTATATATTTCCTTTTTTTTGTCCATATTAAAACTCCGTAATTTTTTTAAATGCGGTAAATCTCTTCGAAATATCGTTTAAAGTTAAAGAACTGAGTTTTCCCAGGCTGAAAGATTCAACGTTAAACGACGCCATTACGCTGCCGTAAACCATTGCTTTTTTCAATTCCTGGAAAGTTATTTTGGGACATGAAGCCAAATAGCCTATAAAACCTCCGGCAAAAGTATCTCCGGCGCCGGTAGTATCTTCGACTTTTTCCAAAGGAAACGAAGGAATCGAAAAAAGATTGTTTTTATAAAAAAGCATTGCTCCGAATTCGCCTCTTTTTATTACAAGAATTTCAGGTCCCATACTCATTATTTTTTTTGCAGACTGAATAATATTATTTTTCTTTGACAGCTGCTTTGCTTCGTCTTCGTTAATAAGAAGCAAATCTATTCTCTTAAAAACAGACTTTAATTTCTGTATTTTTTTTGATATCCATAAATTCATAGTATCAAGAGCGACAAATTTAGGATTCTTTACGGAATCCAAAACTTTTTCCTGTATGTCAGGATCGACATTTGCCAGAAACAAATATTTCGACGACTTATGCTCTTTTGACAATACCGGCGTAAAATCCGAAAAAACATTCAATTGCGTGTTTATTGTTTTTGCCTGATTCAAATCGCATGAATATTTTCCGCACCATCTGAAAGTTTTGCCGGAACTCACGGCAAGGCCTGAAGTGTCTATCTTATGACGGTTCAGCAGGCGTATATATTCATAAGGAAAATCAGCTCCTACAACAGCAACTACTGCAGTATCGGCGAAATATGATGCCGACATTGAGGAATACATAGCTGACCCGCCGAGAGCATCTTTTATTTTTCTCTTATTGGCCTCAACGGTATCAAGAGCGACTGATCCGACTATTAAAAGAGACATGTTTATCACCTTTTACTTTGCAAAATATTTATCCAAAAACAAGCTCAATGAAGGATAAGCCGGAGCTTTTTTTACCGTTTCGGCAGATGACTGAACTGCAAATTTTAAAGCGTCTTTACAACCGCATTTTATCTCTCTCTGTGCAAGTTTAGGTATCAAATGTTTAATAAGTTTTTTACATGTATTGGCGTTTGCAGACATTACTTCCAAAACTTTTTCAACGCCGACTTCTTCGCCTATTTTCCAGACGTCATAATCGGTTACGAGAGAAATGTTTGCATAACAAATCTCTGCTTCTCTGGCAAGCTTTGCTTCAGGAACTGCAGTCATCCCTACGATAGAAAAACCGTTATCTCTGTTAACCTTTGATTCGGCTCTCGTAGAGAATTGCGGACCGTCAATGCAGACATAAGTTGTTCCGCTGAAATGATGTTCTATTGCAAGTTCAGTAACGGATTTATGAATTATGTCTCTCAAATCGTTGCAGAACGGATCCGCGAAACCGATATGAGCAACTATTCCGTTGCCGAAAAACGTATTTACTCTGTTTTTTGTTCTGTCAAAAACCTGTTCCGGAATGACAAAATCCTTAGGTTTTATGTTTTCCTGCAGAGATCCGACCGCCGTTAATGCTATAATCTGTTCAACGCCTATCGATTTAAGAGCATAAATATTTGCTCTTACATTAATTTCTGAAGGCAGAATTACGTGCCCTTTCCCGTGTCTTGGAAGAAAAGCGACTCTTATTCCGTCCAAAGTTCCTATCGTAATGCTTGCCGAAGGTTTTCCGAACGGCGTTTCTATATCAACTTCCGAAATATTTTCAATCCCGCTTATTTCACTGATTCCGCTTCCGCCGATAACCGCAATTTTAACCGGTTCTAATTTTTTTGTCATTTTATCCCCCTATATTTTTTTTATATCTATTATTGATACCTGTATTGAGTCCCTGTTTAGTTCCATATTAAAAAGAATATCAAATTTATCCTTGTATTGGATATTCTGTCTCAAACCTGCTCCGTGCCAAAATACAGCATTCACAGGATTGCCTCCGTTTTGAGAAATTTTAAGTTTTAAATGCTCTTCCGTCTGACCCATAACGACAACTTCTTTCAATTCAACATTTTTTATAAGAAAAACAGGATTCATATTTGCGCTGCCGAAAGGTTCAAGAAGCAGAACACTATCAAGCGTCTTTTTATTTATATCGGCTATTTTCAATTCACAGTCAATATTTATTTTTTTAACGACCATTTCTCTTGATATCGAATTTTCGGCTATATCTTTTAAACGTCTTCTTAATTCGTCCATCTTTGAAACTTCAACCGTAAGACCGGCTGCCTGGGAATGTCCGCCGAACTTAACAAGCAGGTCCTTTATCTTATCCAATGCCGATACCATATCAAAACCTTCTATAGATCTGCACGCTCCTACTGCAAACTGCCCGTCGGAAATAAACAATATTGTCGGTCTTAAATACAATTTGGCTATCTGTGAAGCCACAATTCCTGTTACTCCGTGCGGTAAATTGTTTGCGACAACTATGAATATTTTATCTTTTTCAATATCACACTGCTCTTTTAAATTCTTTTCGAATTGTTTTATATTTTCCGTCTGTAAATGTTTTCTTTCATTGTTTAATTTTTTTAATTCGAAAAAGAAATCATCGGCTTTGCATTTGTCGTCGGCAAGCAGAAGTTCGGCTGAGATATCTGCTTTTGCCATTCTGCCTGCGGCATTTAAAACAGGCGTTATTGACCAGGAAATAGCCTTTGCCGATATATTGTTTTTATCTTTCAAATATTCGTTTATTATATTATACAGACCAAATCTTTTTGCCGGATTGTTATTTAAAATTTCCAAACCGTTCTTAACCAATATTCTGTTTTCGCTCACGAGAGGAACTATATCAGCTATTGTTCCCAAAGCGACAAAATCAATATTATTATCAAAGAAATCCGCCATTCTGCCGTCATTTAGCAGCTCGTATTTCTTATAAGCTTCAAATATAATATATGCGGCATCCCTTAAATCTTTTGCCGACGAAATATCAGCATTGATAATTTTCACTTCGTTGTTGTCTTGGCTGAAGAGAAGTTCGTCTCCGCATGAAATTATTTTCTTATTTTTCAGCAGAGAATAAAACGTTTTTTTATTTTCATCCGAAAATGAAAAAGCTGTTTCGCCGTCAACCATCTCATTTACGACTTTTAATATATAAGCATCATAACCGTTGTCTGTTTTTTTTAAAGAAACGACTAGAATTTCTCTGTCAAAATCCCTGCCGTATGTCTGCATTAAAGCCTGGGAAACCTTAAAAGATATGCCGCATCCTGCTAATTCTTTAAATTTATATTTGCACGTTGCTTTTTTAGGATTAACAATTGCATACGCATCAGGCAAAACGTCAATAGGCGGCTCATGATGATCCGTAACGATTATCTGCATTCCAAGTTCGTTTGAATACTGCACTTCCTGAACTGAAGATATTCCGCAGTCAACAGTTATTATCAATTTAACGTTCATCTGGCGGTATTTATCCAATACCGTTTTAGAAATACCGTATCCTTCATCGGAAGGGATATACCATACGACGTCTCCGCCCAAAGTCTGGATTGTATTAAAAAGAATCACTAGAGAGGTTATTCCGTCTACGTCTCTGTCTGCATAAATAAGTATTTTTTCCTGCTGCTCTACTGCCTGCTTAATTCTTGTAACCGCTTTATGCATATCATCCAGAAGAAAAGGATTAAAAAGATGCTCTTTTCCGGCATAGATAAATTCTTTTATCGATTCGGCATCTGAAATGCCCCTTGCGGATAAAATTCTTACGACGATATCCGGTAAGTTTGTTTCTTGCGCCAAAGAATGTATTTTCTCTTTATTAAATTCCTGAAGTAACCATTTATTTTGTTGCAATTAGACTCCTATTTTATTATATCTTTTACTAATTTTATCTTTTGAGGTTCAACATCCGAAATATTATACGCAGAGCTGACCAACTTTGCCGCATATTCATATTGCGCGTCGTTATAATGAAGAACAGCCGTGACTTCGCCTTCTTTTACGTAATCGCCTGTTTTTTTATATAACGTTATGCCTGCGGAATAATCTATAACGTCATCAGTCTTAGATCTTCCTGCTCCGAGCATGCAAGAGGCTATTCCGATGTCTCTCGTTTGTATTGAACTAACAAAACCTGTTTTAGATGCTCTTATATTATAATTGTTTTTTGCCTTTCCAAACAACGAATAATCTTCTATTACCCTTAAATTTCCTTTTTGAAATTCTATCATTGCCGCAAATTTATTTAACGCTTCTCCCGAAGAAATTTTATCAGAAAAAAGCTGTGCGGCGCTTTTTATGTCTTTTGCCGTTCCCGTCTGCAAAATTATAAGAGAAGATAACTCTTTGCATAAATCATAAAAATCGTTTTTG
>Ga0302240_1000992_pt1 | contig 24635 bp, 21 predicted proteins | sample AAG_UR_His_MG_FD_193538 | JGI IMG/M metagenome (GOLD analysis project Ga0302240, IMG submission 193538) | Enriched activated sludge microbial communities from anaerobic digester in WTTP, New Holstein, Wisconsin, United States - AAG_UR_His | ecosystem: Engineered > Bioreactor > Anaerobic >... | reverse complement strand
AGATATATTTTTTTGCAATTTCCTTCTGTTCTTCACTCCAGGTATTATATTCTTTTGCCATTTTATCAGATAGTAAGGGTTCATTGTATCCTGTAACATCTAAGAACTTTTTATAATCTCTATTGGAGACTTCAAATTTATCTATATAAAAAGCAGAAACAAAAACTTCCTTTTTCTCTTTACCCATAAAAAATTTTCCTTCAGGCACATAAACCATTTCAGATGGAGCTACTTCCAGAGGCTTCTTTGAAAAGGAATTAATATATAAAAGATATACTCCCAGTGAAACTGTCAGAAGAATAATAAAAAAAATAAATAAAAACTCTCTTCTTAATCCACCTCTATCCGGGTGTTCAAGAAAATCTCTAAGATCTGTGATTTTTTTTGTAAGTCTTGAAGAAAAACTGATGAGAGTTTTTGCTGTTAAAAAAGAGGTGGGATTTAATATTTTTTTTGTACTTCCTTCTCCACCTGAACCTTTATAATTTTCAAGGCATATTCGCAGTGCTTCCCTCATCTCTTTTATATCATTATAACGCTTTTCTTTTTTAAGGTTCATAGACTTTAAGAGTATACCTTCCAGTTCCAGAGTAACTTCCATATTCAGTTCTGTAGGCAGAACTAACCTCTCTCCGGAAAGAAGCATACTCATAGCATCAGGAGGTACCTGTCCCGTAATGAGAGCATAAAGAGTGGCACCTAAAGAATATATATCAGTACGGCAATCTGTGCCGGATGTATACTGTTCAGGGGGAGCATAGCCGGAAGTGCCTGCTCCCTGAATAAAAGTACCTGTTCTGGTATCTTCCTGAAAAATCTTGGATATACCGAAATCAATTAAATTTACCTCACCGGTAGAAGCAAGCATAATATTATCCGGTTTTAAATCTCTGAAAACCACAGGATCAGGTGTTCTGGTATGTAAATAATCAAGAACATCACATATCCTTAATGCAATATTCAGAATTTTTGTAATAGGAAATATTTCCTTCATACTTTCATCCAGGAGTGAAGTCCCCTCTATATATTCCATAATTAAATAATAATTACCACCTTCTTCAAAATAATCACTTACAACAGGAAGTCCGGGATGTTTAAGAGATGCGAGTAAATTAGCTTCATGTTCAAATTGTTTTACAGCATTTTCTCTGGAAACAGGATCCTGAAAAGGATTATAAAGTTCTTTAATAGCCCAGTATTTTTCTGAGAACTTGAGATCCTTCACCAGATAAACTGAACCCATTCCACCCTGCCCCAGAGTTTGCTGTATTTCATAACGACCTGCCAGTTTGGTACCCGCTTCTAAGGGCATAATCCGGTCTCTCCTTTATAGTGAGAGATGAGAGGTTAGAGGTGAAACGTGAAGCGTGAAACGATAATGTAATAGTAATTAAATTACATGAACCATGCTTTTCACTTTTCACTTCTTTACACTGCTCACTTCTCACTTCTCACTTCTCACTCATAAACGCTTCCATAGCATCTTCAAAACACTTCACAGGAGCATATAATATTCCTGCTCCCACCTGTCCCACTCCGGGATTCTTATGAGCTATACCTGTATTTATAATAGGTGTTATACCTTTTTCTATCACTTTACAGAGGTCAACTCCCACAGGGGTTCCACGGAAGTCCAGTCCCGGTATCTGATAATCTCTGTGTTCTGCTACAGTTATTTCATACATTTCACTGGTAAATTTGATGGCATCAGAAGGGGAACCTCCCACAAATTTTACTATGGCAGGTGCTGCAGCCATAGCAAATCCACCTATACCTGCCACTTCCGATACAGTACTGTCCCCCAGGTCAGGATTTGCATCTTCCCTCGTATAACCCGGGAAATAAAGTCCCTTCGGTTCCCCTGCAGGAGCAGTAAACCATCGTTCTCCAAGTCCTGCTATACGTATTCCTATATCTGTCCCGTTTCGTGCCATAGCAGATAAAAGGGTACTATTTTTAAGCCCCAGTATTGTATCTGTTGAAGATTTACATGCCGCCATAGACATATTGAGAAAACTATGAACATTTCCCGTTATAAACTGGAAAACTTTCAGTATAATTTCTTTAGAAAGATCTGTTTTAAGAAGATAAGGAGTAAGTTCTTTTAAAAACAGATTACTTGCTGCTATATTTCTGTTATGACACTCATCACCCATCTGAAGTGCCTGGGCAGTGAGATTTTTTACATTTATTCCTCCTGAAAGTCTCACTGCTTTCTGTAAAGCAGGGCCAAGAACCTGTTCCATCCATTTAAGCCTTTCTATAACGTCTTTATCATAGGAACCAAACCTCAAAGCCTTTCCGAGACCTTCATTAAGGGTTGAATAGGACTTGTTTTTAAAGGTCTTATTCTCTATACAGTAAACATACATAGATGACGAAACAATACCTGCCATAGGTCCCACTGCACTGTGATGATGACAGGGGGAAAATTCTATTTCTCCTCTCGAGAGTATTCTTTCCGCTTTCTCTGGATTCTCAGCTATTTCTTCATAAATAAGCGCACCCATACAGGCCCCCCTTACAGGTCCGCACATCCTCTCCCATGTTATTGGAGGACCTGCATGAAGAAGCATCTTCTTATGCATACCGGGAATAACATCAATTGCCTTCTTTACATCCATAAGAACCGGTTGAGAATTTATTATCCTTTCAACACCTTCTTTGTTGGCTTCTTCCGATATTTTTTTCAATTTCAAAAGAGCGGAAATTAATTTTTTATTACCTCCTGCAGGAGGTTTCCAGTCCACCTGCAGTACCTTTACATGCTGATGTTCCATGGAAGAACGGAAACTTTCAAGCCCCATATTAATAACTTTCATTTCTTTTTCAAAGATATCACTGATTTTTGACATTTTGTATCACCTTCCATTTATAAAATCGTGAGACGTGAGACGTGAGACGTGGCATCGTCTCATATTTCACGATTCACGTCTGACTACCAGTGCAGAAAACCTCGCTGCCTGGGCATTTGTGGGCATAACAATTACACCGGCCTCATGGAGAATCTTCTTCTGTCTATCTCTATTCTGAGGATCTTTTGATGTGCCCGTAATAGAAACTACCACAGACAGATATCTTCCCTCTTCTTCTGCAATCTTTTTAGCTTTCACCACGGCAGAAGCAATTTCTTCTGCAGGGTTCTCATGAACACCCAGTCCCAGAACTACATCCATAAGTATTACAGCACATTCCGGATCTTTTGCTTCCTCTATTATACGTTCCTTCCTCAGTGTAAAATCTATCATGGGATGAGGTACACCCCTTGTAAATTCATCATCTCCCATATCTACAAAGCTATGTTCCACACTTTTCTTACTGTTCTTTAATTTTAATTCCTCTCTTATGGGTGCATTGGAATTTATCAGTATACCCAGGTCATCAAGGACTATATTGGCTTCTTCACAGACTGAACCACCAGAATAAAGTCCTCTTATATATTTCTGATCCTTTGAAAATTTACTCCATTCTTTTTCTACCAGAGATTTTATCTCATGAAGAGGATAATTAAATTCTATCTTTTTATAATCTTCTTTCTTTACGAAAGCCACTGCCATATAGGCGGCTTCTTCAAGAGTTTTTGCCACCTTATAACCTCTTCTTTTACTTTTTTCCACATCCCCTCCCAGGAAATTTATTATAAAAGGTTTGGGACAGCCTTCCAGAATATCTAAAATCTTATCTTCCACCTGAGGAGAGGGTGGTTTTGAAATCAATAATATTATCTCTGTTTTTTTATCTTCTATGAGGGCTTCTAAAGCACCTGTCATGGTAAGACCTCCCACTCTGGCAGAGAGATCCCTTCCTCCTGTTCCTATTGCCTGGGTTATACCGCAACCGGCATTGGTTATAAGAGATGTTACTTCCTGAATGCCCGTTCCTGAAGCGCCCACAATTCCAATATTGCCTTTATTAACGATATTTGCAAATCCGAGAGCCACATTATTTATAATGGATGTTCCACAGTCAGGCCCCATAAGGAGAAGCCCTTTTTCTCTTGCAAGGGTCTTAAGTTCAATCTCGTCTTCCACAGATACATTATCACTGAAAAGCATAACATGAAGCCCCTTCATGAGGGCTTTTTCCGCTTCCCATCTGGCATAATCGCCGGGAAGAGAAATAACGACCATATTGGCCTCTGACATTATACTCAGAGCAGATTCCATAGATTTCGGAATAAGAGAACCTTTTTCTTCTGAAACCTTTTTTTTCTGAGAAAGAAGTTTTTCTATTTCCTCCAGAATTACCTCCAGGTCTGCATTATCTTTAACTAATAAAGCAATTAAGAGATCATTAGCTCCTGCCTCTTTCCCTTCACTGAGAAGCAATCCGTCTCCTTCCAGTAATGCCCTGTTATTATCTGTACCCATCATAACAGAAGCCTTCACTATGCCATCAAGTTCTTTAATCTGATTTGAAATCAGCATTAAAAGGACAGAATCAAGATATCTGTTCTTTTTTACGATATTTTTTACAGCCATAAAATTACTCCTTTCTAAAATAGATGAGAGATGAGAGAAGATTACCGCCAATCACTGCTCGCTATTCATCAATAATAACCAGGAACCGGATAATATCCCAAGGGCTATAACATTACCCGAACTTGCACCGTACGATAAAATATTTCTTAAAGATCTATCATCTCTGAAGTCGTCACACGAAAACAAAAGATCCAGAAACTCAAAAACAGGTTGTGAAAATCTACCTTCCAGAGAAAAAGAAAGAAAGCGAGAACTGATAAAATTTGTTCTTTCTATATCTATCTCTTCTTTTATCACTGAGAGTATATTATTTGCTTTATCTTTAAATTCATTCCATATACTGAAAGAATAAAGGACTCCCAGAAGACCAACTATAAAATCATCACCTGCCGGTGTAAGCCCTTCCCCTGAACCTATAATTCTACCAAGGGAAGTTTTTATCCTTCCTCTGTTATTATCCTTTATAGCGTTAAAAAATGCGATAACATTTTCCGATAAGAAAGAGGCAGAGGCAAGATTTTGAAAAGATAAAAAATTATCTCTTATAAATTCTTCAGGACATAAAAGATTATTCCCTGGGAAAAAAGATGCAAAATAAAGAAGATTTTTCCTTAGCTGTAAGGGATTTATTTCTATCTGTGAAAGACTATATTCCCAGGGAATAGCACAATCAAAGCCTATAAAAAGACCTTCTTCGAAATATAGTCCATTTTTAGAGGAAATAACTGAACTTCCAGGATTGAGGAATAATTCTGAGAGATTAAACCTTTCTGATACCACAACAGTATTGGGACCATTAAAATTCTCCCGTGAAACTACCGATATAAGTTCCCCGGAAGAAGTTTTTAAATTAATAGCTCTCTCAAAAACACTGTAAAGAATGCCTTCTATCTGGCTGGAGATTAATAAGTTACTTAATTTTTTATCTATAGACAGGGCTTTCATTTGTGAATACATAAGAATTTACAAAGTACCTGATAGTCGATTACCCTTCATAAATTCTTCGGAACGGGCTCTATCCCTTCATAATAAACTTTTACTCAGTACCGCTCCAGGTAAAGGAGTCTCCCAAAAACTTAAAACATTACACATACCCATATGGATACTTTTTCACCTGTTACAGTGCGAAGAATGTTTTACTTCAGAGGAGTTCAATTAAAGCCCCAGTTCATTGCTGATCTTCTGCATAGCTTGGACCGACAATTCTACAAATTCTTCAAGCGACAGTCCTGTCCCCTGACAGTCCTGTATTCTTTCCCTGCTGACCTTTCTTGCAAAATCCTTTTTCTTCATTCTCTTTATTACAGATTCCGGCTTTACACTGGAAAGCTTCTTATCAGGCTGGACGAGAGCAGTAGCAACTATAAGACCCGTAACAGATTCTGCAGCAGTTAAAGCATGATCAAAAACACTTTTTCTTTCAGAACCTGTTTCTTCTGCATTATGAGCTTTTATGGCATTTATACTCTCCTCATCAAAGCCTCTTGCCTGCAGTAATTCTTCAGTAATAATGGTATGTTTAGAAGGCTCATGTTCAGTAAGGTCAAAATCCAAATCATGAAGCAAGCCGGCAATACCCCATTTTTCAACATCTTCACCAAATTTCTCAGCAAGGGCTCTCATTATAGCTTCTGTAGCCAGACAATGTTTTACAAGATAATCTGTTTTTACATATTCTAAAAGTAATTTATAGGCTTCATCTCTCTCCATAACAATCTCCTCTCCTATCACCTGTCATCCTATACTTCTTCTAACCTCTTACATATTATAATTCAGCATTTGCGAAATTGCAATCTCAAAACTCTTATATTGCTTTTCCTATCTTATACTGTTATAATCACTATTAATACCATTCAATCATCCCCTGTAGTAAATTGTCTGTCTGGTAATCTGGAGAAAAGATATTACGGCGAAACAAGAAAAGTTAATTTGTTCTTTTTCATAATAAAGTATGATGGGGGTTTAAAAAATACAATCTATATTGACAGAGATAAAAAATCTGATATTATTAATTGACAAATTAAGCATAAGGAGGAATTATTTTTATGGATCTCATAATCAGGAATGCACTCTTGAGAGGCAATAAGGAAACACAGGATATAGGAATTAAAGACGGTAAAATTCAAAAAATCAAGAAAAACATTAAAGACAAAACAAAAAAAGAAATAGAGGCAGATGGAAAACTGGTAACAGAATCTTTCTGTAATGCTCATCTTCATCTCTGTAAAGTATATACCCTTCAGATGATGGATGAAGAAGCACTGAAATCCTATCACGGTTCAGATATGGGGGCAGCTATGACAGCAATTGAACTTGCAGCAAGAGTGAAGGAAAAATATGCAGTAGACTGGATTATTAAAAATGTAAGAAAAGCCCTTGCATTGGCAGCTCTTAACGGAAATACTCATATCCGGGCCTTTGCCGATGTGGATTCAAAAGCAAAACTCATAGGTATAGAAGCACTTCTTCAGGCAAAGAAGGAATTTAAAGATATTGTGGATATTCAGGTAGTGGCTTTTCCTCAGGATGGAGTCGTAAGAGAACCGGGAACGGAAAAATTAATAGACCAGGCCATGAAAATGGGAGCAGATGTAGTGGGAGGTATTCCCTGGATAGAATTTACAGAAGCAGATGAACAGTCCCACATTGACGCTATGATGAAAATAGCTAAAAAATATGATAAAGATATATCCATGCTCGTAGATGATGCAGGAGATCCGGGGCTTAGAACCCTTGAAAAACTCGCTGTAGCCACTATAAAAGAAAAACGTTTCGGCCGATCCCTTGCCCACCATGCAAGAGCTATGGCACTCTATCCGGGCCCATATTTCAAGAAAATAGCTGCTCTACTTAAACAGGCTGGAATGGGCGTTGTAAGTGATCCCCATACAGGGCCCCTTCATGCAAAGGTAAAAGAACTCCTTGAAGAAAAATGTCTTGTTATCCTGGGGCAGGATGATATTGTAGATGCCTATTATCCCTTCGGACAGAACAATATGCTGGAAGTAGCTTTTTTAAATGTCCATCTCCTCTGGATGACAACCTATAAGGAAATGGAAAAGATTTACGATATGGTTACAATAGATGCCGGAAAAGCTATGAATGTAAAGGACTTCGGTCTTAAGGAAGGCAATGCAGCACATCTTGTAATACTCGATGCAAAGAGTATTTATGAAGCTATTATGTATCACAGAGAACCTTTACATATCATAAGCCATGGAAAACTTATTGATAAAGAAGCTATGAGAAAATACATAGTCTAAGTACCGAGACAGGTAAATAAGTATCCAAAAAACATATACACCTGTCCCTGTCCGGGCTCTGGAGCAAAAGATATGCCGTCAAATGTGAATTGCAGAAGAAGGTACCCGGAAAAGAGACAACAATTAGTGTAACTTATTTTCCTGCTTCACAGGGATTTTGTTGCATATTTCCCATATAGTGAAGCTTTCGGACATAACTTTTTTAGAACTTCTAATTATATCTTATTTATTCAGAGAGTAAAAACCTTGAAGAGGATAATACTTGCGTCCGGTTCACCGAGAAGACAGGAACTTTTAAAACTTATCGGTATAAACTTTGAAGTCCGGGTCAGTTCATGGACTGAGATTGAACAAAAAGTAGTGGCACAGTGCCCTGTGCCCCTACTTGACCCCCGGGAATTATGCTGTTATAATGCTACAGAGAAAGCAAAATCAATTACATTATCTCCTGAAGAAGACTGTATTGTTATCGGTTGTGACACTATAGTAGTTGTGGATAAATATATTCTGGGAAAGCCATCTTCAAAAGAAGATGCAAAAGATATGCTTTCCCGGTTGAGTGGAAAAACACATACTGTCTGCAGTGGCCTATCAGTTATAGACAATAAATCACAGAAAAAAATCACCAGATGTGTAGAAACAAGTGTACAATTCAGGGATTTATCTTCCCTGGAAATAGAGTGGTATGTAGAAACAGGAGAACCCCTGGATAAAGCAGGATCTTACGGGATACAGGGACGGGGTGCTCTGCTGATTGAAAAAATTGATGGTTGTTACTATAATGTAGTAGGATTACCCCTGGTAACACTTTATAGTATACTGATAGAACTGGGTCTTTGGGGTTGATCACATGAATCTTTCCTTTATTAATGATATAGTAGATTTTTTCTCCAATAATATTGCTATTGATCTCGGTACAGCCAATACCCCCATATATATTAAAGGAAAGGGTATAAAGCTATGTGAACCTACTTACATAGCGATAGACAGACAGGAAGAGAAGATACTGGCTATAGGTTATGAAGCAAAACATATGGAAGGAAGAGTGCCTCCACATATAGATATTATAAGGCCTTTAAAAGAAGGAGTTATATGTGATTTTGAGGCCACAACAGAAATGCTCAGCCTTATCCTGAGAAGATTGGACAGAAAAAATTCACTTATAGGCCCTAAGTTATAATAGGTCTTCCCTCCAGATCAAGTCCTGTGGAAGAAAAAGCAGTAATTGAAGCATTAAGCCAGTCAGGAGCAAGAGAAGTATATACTCTGGAACAACCACTTGCTGCTGCAATAGGTTCTGGCCTTCACGTACTTGATCCTACAGGTAATATGATAATAGATATAGGAGGAGGAACCACTCAAATAGCTGTAATCTCTATGGGTGGAAGTATTGTAAATGAAAAGCTGAAGGTAGCGGGAGATAGACTCACAGAGAAAATTATAGATTTTATGAGACAGCAGTATAATATTGCTATAGGAAATAATACAGCAGAAGAAATTAAAATATTTCTTGGTTCTGCCTATCCTCATCCTGATGAAATGTCAATGAGAGTTAAAGGAAGTGATGTCATAACAGGTTTACCTAAAACTGTAAAAATTCAGGAAGGTGAAATCAGAGAAATTTTGAGTGAAACACTGAGAGAAATGCTGGATATAATAAAAATCGGCATAGAAAAAACTCCACCCGACCTTATGAGTGATATCCAGGAACACGGAATAGTCTTAACAGGCGGTAGCTCTCTCTTAAAAGGCATTGATAAATTAATAGAGGAAACTACAGGACTTACTGTAAGAATTCCAAGAGATCCTATTTCCACTGTGGCAATTGGACTGGGAGAACTCTTTTTAAATTATGAACTCTTCAGACAGGTAATGAAGGAGAAAAAACAAATAAGATATCAGATTTAAGTAGATTAGCTTTCAGTTATGAGTAGTCAGCTTTTGAATAGTGGAAAGTAACTGATAAATAGTGTTATAATTTATTTATTACTATCCTCTCTAGTTCTTATAGTTAAGAGCTGCCCTGACCGTTGATTGCTATAAAGGTAACAATTAATGAGATATAGATCCAGACGTAAAACAAGAGCTCTGAGTATTTTTCTTTTATGTATAATATTTTCCCTGGTAGTCGTTTTTTATAAAAATAAATCCATAGAACAGGGAAAAAGCAATCCAGGGGAAGGTATTTTCGCGTCTCTAACCTTACCTCTTCAGAGAAAAGTAAATAAACTTGCAGAAAAAGTAACCTTTATCTCATCACTGAGAAAATCAAAAGAAACTATTGAAGAAAATAGAAAACTCAAAGAAGAAATAGGGAAATTAACAAGAGAAAATCAAATTTTAAAGGAAGCCTTTGAAGAAAATAAACAATTTAAGAGCTTACTTGACCTTAAGAATACTCTTCAAATGGATACTCTGCCGGCTCTGGTAATCGGAAGAGAACCTAATAGCTGGTTTAAATCTATTACAATAGACAAAGGTTATATAGAAGGAATAAGTAAAAATATGATTGTCCTTGATGACAGAGGACTCATAGGGAAGGTAGCTGTTGTTTCACCACATAAATCAAAAGTCATGTTGATTACAGATTCCGAAAGTGCTGTGCCTGCCACTATAAGAGAAACAAGAGATAATGGAATTGTCTATGGAACAGGGAATACCTGTGAAATGAAATATATAACTTCCGATTCGGAAATAAAGACAGGTTATACAGTAATTACTTCTGGCATGGGTATGATATATCCTAAAGGGCTTGTAATAGGTAAGATTATTAATATATATCCAAGCAATGATAAATTGTTTCAAACAGCCGAGATAGCTCTATCAGTAAAAATTGGGGCACTGGAAAATATTCTAATTATAAAACCCGAAGATCCTCTTATAGAAAATTCCCGGGGAGGAATCTGAAATTATGTTTTTATTTATAAGTCTTTCAGTTCTGGTTTTATGTAATATTATACAGACGACTTTTCTGCCCAGATGGCCTTTATGGGGTGTCATTCCTGATCTCAACCTTATAGTTGTAACCTGTTTTAGCCTGAAAGCAGGGGAATTAAGTGGTACTGGCTTTGGTTTTATAGCTGGCATAATTCAAGATCTCCTATCATTTAAAAGTATGGGTATATCTTCTATAAGTAAAACCTCTGCAGGATTTTTAACAGGTACATTCAAAGAAACCTTCCGGGATTCAGGTTTTTTATTGGTTCTCTCTCTTATATTTGCAAACACATTAATAAATGAAGCAGGACATCTGCTCTTTTATTTTGCCCTGAGTACCCAAAGAGTCTTACCTCCAAATTTTATTAGCAAAATAGCTCTTCAGATATTTGTTAATATGATCTTTACACCTTTATTTTTAATATTTTTCGTCAGGTTGTGGCGTATCTTCAATCCAGGGAAAAATCGCTACAGTTATGAGTAAAAGAAATGAAATTATCTTCAAAATAATAGTAATAGTAATTTTTATAGGCCTTTCTGTAAGACTTTTTCAGCTTCAAATACTGAAGGGGCAGAAATTCCTCGAAAAATCCGAAAAAAATATTCTGAGAAGAACCTTTACAAGAGCTTCCCGGGGAATAATATATGATCGTAATGGCAAAATATTAATTAATAACAGAGCTTCTTTCATGCTTACAATAAACCCTGCAGAATTAAAAAATGAAGAAAAAACCCTTTCAATACTTGAGAAGGCTCTCTCTATGAGTAGAAAGGAAATAAAAGAAAAAATAGAATGTTCACCCTATCCAATGTTTACCCCGATGGAAATAAAACATGACCTCAGTATTCAAACAGTAGCAGAAATTTCTGAAATTCTCGCAGAAATCCCTGGAGTATATATAGAAACAGAACCAATAAGAAATTATCCACAAAAAAATCTTGCATCTCATATTCTCGGCTATGTGGGTCTGGTAACTGATAAAGAACTGGAGAAACTTAAAGATGAAAATTATCAACCCTGGGAAATAATAGGTAAAGATGGACTTGAACTTTACTATAATTCTACTCTTAGAGGTAAAGAAGGCATCAAAGAAATAGAAGTAAATGCTAATGGAAATCTGGTAAAGATTATAGGAGAGACCATACCTATTTCAGGTAATAATATATATATTACCCTGGACATAGATATTCAGAGGATATGTGAGAATGAACTTGACCTTATACTCAAGAAACTTGCAGGAGAACAGGGTAAAACTAAAGCCGGTGCAGTCGTGGTTCTTTCTGTCAAAACAGGAGAATTACTGGCAATGTGCAGTAAACCTGATTTTAATCCAAATCTATTTTCCACAGGTATATCGGAAAAAGATTACAAAGAACTCATAAAAAATCCATGGCATCCTCTATTTAATCGTTCTATAGCAGGCCTTTATCCTCCTGCTTCAACATTTAAAATCATAACTGCCTCTGCAGCACTTCAGGAACACAGGACAAGTCCATGGACACCTTTTTATTGCTCAGGCTACATAAAAGTAGAAGACAAAATTTTTAACTGTGATCTCAGAACAGGCCATGGGAAAATAGATTTCACAAACTCTATAGCAGAATCCTGTGATATTGTTTATTATCAGCTTGGCCTGGAATTAGGCCTTAAAAAAATTCAGACTTATGCCAGAGAATTTAATATTGGCCTCCTCACAGGAATAGAATTACCTGGAGAGAGTGCAGGTCTTCTACCTACAAGTGAATGGAAAGAAAAAACAATAGGAGAAAAATGGTATGTAGGTGATACAGTAAACCTTTCTATAGGACAGGGATATTTATTGACAACCCCACTTCAAATGGCAGTAGCCACAGCAATTCTCGCGAATGGAGGAATTTATAATCCTCCCCACCTTGTAAAAAAAATAGAATCCGAACAGGGGGATATAATATTTGAATATAAACCCGAGAATATACGTCATATCCAGGTAGACACGGCCAATCTGGAAGTAATAAAAAAAGGTATGCGTCTTGCAGTAACTAAAGGGACATCAACTGCAGCAAATATACCGGAAATAGCAATAGCCGGGAAAACTGGAACAGCAGAAAATGTAGCTACACCTGAAAATCCCACAGGAGAAAATCATACCTGGTTTGTAACCTATGCTCCTTCAGATGATCCTGAAATAGCCATAGCAGTATTCCTGGAACAGGCAGGAGGATATGCGGGTAAGACTGCTGTACCACTGGGAACTGAAATAATAAAAAACTATTTTAATATAAAAAAACAACAAAGACATGAATAAATTAAAAAATATTGATTTCATACTTATAATAACTGTTCTGAGTATAATAATTTTTGGTATAATTATGATTTATAGTGCAAGTTTCAAAGGAGAAGGTATACCTACTGAAGTAAGAAGACAGATAATTTTTTTCTTTATAGGCATAATATCCATGTCTTTTATGATAACTATAGATTATGATTTCTGGGGTAAATCAAGATGGCACATCTATATTTTTACCATTCTACTGCTTATATTCGTACTTTTAAAAGGTGATAATATAAGAGGTGCCCAGAGCTGGATTACACTTGGAAGCCTTGGAAGATTTCAGCCTTCAGAACTTGCCAAACTTGCTATTATAATAACTCTTGCAAAAACCTTATCCCTGAATGAAGAAAAAATAAATAAAATCAATGTAGTTATTAAAATAGGACTACATGTGGGTATTCCAATATTACTGATTATTCTTCAGCCAGATATGGGGACATCACTTGTACTTATTACAATAGTTTTTACAATGTTATTTTGCACAGGAGTAAATCCTCTGTATTTAATGGGTGTAATAATTCTGAGTGGGGGAATTATGCCTTTCTTTCTCAAAGAATATCAATGGAAGAGATTAACAGTATTTATTAATGCTCATCAGGACCCTACAGGAGCAGGATGGAATATAATTCAATCTCAAATAGCAGTAGGTTCAGGGCAAATACTGGGGAAAGGATATCTTGCCGGCACACAGAGTCATCTAAATTTTGTTCCTGAAAACACAACAGATTTTATATTTTCTGTAATAGGTGAAGAATTTGGTTTCATAGGTTGCACCCTTTTACTGGGAGGTTATTTCTTGATTATATGGAAAGGAATAAATATTGCAAGAACAGCTAAAGATACCTTCAGCACTCTTATGGCAATCGGAATTATAGCTATGTTCATGTCTCACATATTAGAAAATATAGGTATGAATATAGGTATTATGCCAATTACAGGTATACCTCTGCCCTTTGTCAGTGTTGGCGGAAGTTCTCTCATAACAAATATGATGGCTATAGGGTTATTGTTAAATATAAAATCGAAATCCCAGAGAACGTTGTTCTAATGAGATTTGAAAGGTAAAAGGTGAAACGAATAATTTCTTTCAGTAACTATACTTTTGCACTTTTTAAACAAAGCCTTATTCCACTTTGTAGGGGCGCAAGGCTTTGCACCCCTACAGGATAACGATTTTTCAAGATTCTGCAAAAGTATAGTTACAATTATTATTATTTTTTGCTATAATCTTTTCGTTCTATCTGAAGAAGGGAGATAAAAATTTATGAACACAATTAAAGAAAAAATAGAAAAACACCTCCTCCCTTTCGTGGAAAAACCTGAACGATATATAGGAGAAGAACTTCATTCTTCTCTTCGGAAGAGAGAAGAAAAAGTAAGTATAGCACTGGCTTTCCCGGATGTATATGAAGTGGGTTTCTCAAATCTGGGGCTTAAAATACTCTACCATATGATAAATAAAGAGGAAAAATTTTTAGCAGAAAGAGTATATGCTCCCTGGTTTGACTGTGAAGAGCTTATGCGTAAAGAAAGCATACCTCTCATTACAGTCGAGTCCTGGACACCTGTTTCTGAATTTGACATAATTGGTTTTTCATTACAACATGAACTTGGTTATACCAATATAATTAATATGATCAACATGGGAGGTCTTCCTTTATTAAGTTCAGAAAGGGAAGAAAACATGCCCCTTATCATAGCCGGTGGACCCGGTACATTTAACCCTGCCCCTCTGGATGATTTCATAGATCTCTTTGTAATAGGAGATGGAGAAGAAGTTCTCCTGGAAATACTTGAAGAAGTCTATATGTGGAAATTCATTAAAAAACTCTCAAAAATCGAACTGTTAAAAAAATTAACTTACATAGGTGGTGTTTATGTTCCCGCCTTTTATAAAATTACCTGTGGCCCTTCAGGAGAAATTACAGAAATTATGTCAGAAGAGGCTCCTTTGAAAATAGAAAAAAGACTGGTAAAAGATCTGGACAAAGCTTTCTATCCGCAAGAAATACTCACTCCCCTTATGGAGGTTATTCATGACCGTGCAGTAATAGAATTATTCAGAGGGTGCACCAGGGGATGTCGATTCTGTCAGGCAGGATATATCTATCGACCTGTAAGGGAAAGAACACTTTCCACCTGTATGGAGCAGGCAAAAAATTTACTCCATAATACGGGTTATTCAGATCTATCTCTCTCATCACTCAGTACAACTGATTACTCAAATATAGAAAAACTGGTAAGACTTCTTATTGAAGATACAGAGAAGGAAAAAATTGCCCTTTCAATTCCCTCTATGAGGATCGATACATTTTCTGCTGACCTTGCAGCAGAAGTTCAGAAAGTAAGAAAAACCGGTTTTACTTTTGCTCCTGAGGCAGGAAGCGAACGATTAAGAAGGGTTATAAATAAACAGGTTACTGAAGAAGACCTGATTAAAAGCGTAGAAACTGCCCTTTCTATGGGATGGGAAAAATTAAAACTTTACTTTATGATAGGGCTTCCTTCGGAGACTTATGATGACCTTGAAGAAATAATAAGACTCATTAAAAAAGTTATGACTCTTGGAGAAAATTACAAAATTGCCAGATTGTCTGTATCTTTTGCTTCCTTTATTCCAAAACCTCATACTCCATTTCAGTGGGAAAGTCAGGATACCCTGGAAATACTCAAAGAAAAACAGAACTGGTTATTTAAAAACTTAAAGGGAAGAAAAAAAGAAAAAAAACTCTTTATAAGTTTTCATAATACAGAACAAAGTCTCATAGAAGCAGTATTTGCAAGGGGAGACAGAAGACTGGGAGAAGTCTTAAAAAAAGCCTGGGAAGCGGGATGTCGTTTTGATAACTGGTCAGATTACTTCAGATTTGATCTCTGGAAAGAATCCTTCAGAAATTCAAATATTTCTCCATCTTTTTATGCTAACAGAAAAAGAGAAGAAAAAGAAATATTCCCCTGGGACCATATATCATCAGGAGTTAGTCGAAAATTCTTACTGGAAGAAAAAGAAAGAGCTTTTGAAGGTAAAGAAACAGGAGACTGTCGTTTCAGTCCATGCAGTCTCTGTGGTGTCTGTCAGAAATTAGAAGCAAAAAATAAACTCTACCCTGAATCAGATGGAATTTCTATGTCAGAAAGGGAAGAAACAAAAATATCTGCTAGAAAGATCCCTGAAAAAATAAAAATACGTATGGTATTTAAAAAAATCGGTAAAACAAAATTCATCTCTCATTTAGGCCTTATTAGAATCATAGAAAGAGCTGTAAGATTTACAGGATTTCCTGTAGCCTTCTCCGAAGGTTTTAACCCAAAGCCAAAAATTGCCATGGGGCCACCTCTTTCATCAGGCTTAGAAAGCTACTCAGAATGGGTAGATATAATAATGAAAGAATCGGTAGATATAGAAATATTCCAAAGAGAAATAAATAAATTTCTTCCCCGGGGAATGAAAGTTCTGAAAGCCTGTGTTATACCATTAAATTCACCGGCTCTTAATGCCATTATTAAAATAAGTATTTACAGAATAGATGCTCTTTCAAATAAACAAATTAATAAAAATAAAATAGAAGACTTTCTAAAACAGGAGAAAATATTATTTAAAAAAGTAAGGAAGAAAAGTACCAGAATTATAGACATAAAACCTCTTATAAAGACATTAGAAATTATCTCTTTAGAGAAAGACAAAATTTCATTGGAAGTCTCTATAAAAATGGAAAAAGGTGGAACTATAAAACCACAGGAATTAATAGAAGAAATGAATACGTCGGGTATCGATTTAAATATAAATAAGATAAGTCGTATTAATTTACTAACTGAGGAAGGTAAACTTCCAATATCAGATTTTTTTCCTACTGGTAATTTATAAACAAAGTGATACAATATAGGACAGATAAATTTTAGAATTAAGAAAGAAAAGTCTATTATATGCTTGAAATTTATAAGACAATTCAGGGAAGGCACTCACAATTTATAGAAGAAATACTGGCTAAAACTTGGAAGAGGGGAAAAATTCATTCAACTTTTTTCGGACAGATCTTTTATATTGAAGGAGAACATCTATTAGCAGTAAACTTTTTAACTGCTCTTCAACACATTTTCTCTGTACACATGTGCAGATCTTTAGAATCTGCTATAATTAAAGATGACATAGGAACCCGTTTCTTAAAACTCAAAGATTTTACATATGGTTCATGGATAAATATATTTAATCCCACTGAACAAGAAATTATCCGTCTCTCTCATTATACAAACCTGAGCATTGAATTTATAAAATCTACTCTGGATGAAGAAGAAAGACCCAGGATAGACTCAGAAAACGGATATTCTCTTATATTAATCCATATACCTGTAGAAAATTCCACAAAAGATCCTGAGATTTATAAAACAATTCCACTGGGTATTCTTATAAGTGAACAGAATATAATAACTATATGCCTTCAGGATAATTCCATAATCAGGAATTTTATTGAAGGAAAAGTAAAAACTTTTTATACCTTTAAAAAAACCCGCTTTTTATTTCAGCTCTTATATAAAATTTCAATATATTATCTACAGTATTTAAGAAATATTGATAAAATCAGTGATAAAATCGAAAAAGAATTACACAAATCTTTAAGAAATCAGGAATTAATAGAACTCTTTGGTCTGGAAAAAACACTTGTATACTTTTCAACTTCCCTGAAAGGTAATGAAATTGTCTTAGGAAAAATTCTAAAATTTAAATTCTCTCATATAAAAATGTATCCTGATGATACAGATTTATTAGAAGACGTTATTACAGAAACAAAACAGGCTATTGATATGACAAAGATATATACCAATATACTGCGCAGTACAAGAGACGCCTACGCTTCAATGATTTCCAATAATCTTAATGTAGTTATGAAATTTTTAGCTGCTATTACCATTATACTGGCAATTCCAACGATGATTTCCAGTTTTTTTGGAATGAATGTAGTGGTTCCTTTGCCGACACATCCCCATGGATTTATAATAATCATAATAGGTTCTCTGGTATTGTCAATAATAGGAATAATTATATTGTGGAGGAAAAATATGCTTTAGCATAAGCAATTTATCACAAGAAGGAATTTTATTGTCTAATTTAGAAATATTATAAAATCAATATAGAAGCAAATATAAAATCAAAGGCATTTATGAAATGACAAAAGAAATACTGGTTAATATAGATAAACTGGAGAATAGAGTAGTCATTCTTGAAGATGGAGAATTAGCTGAAATTCATATAGCAAGAGATGAGAGAGTTATTGGAAGTATATATAAAGGAAGGGTAACAAATGTACTACAGGGAATGCAGGCAGCCTTTGTAGATATAGGGTTAGAAAAAAATGCTTTCCTTTGCTTAAATGACGCCATAGTAAATGTAAGTCATGATGATGAAGACCTCTTAGAAGAAGCAAAAGAAATTTCTATTAAAGATGTATTAAAAATAAATCAGGAAATACTGGTACAGATAATTAAAGAACCTATAGGTTCAAAAGGTGCCAGAGTATCTACCCATATAACACTTCCGGGAAGATTTTTAGTTCTTCTACCCATGGCAAATTACATAGGAGTTTCAAGGAGAATAGAAGGTTACGAGGAAAGAGAAAGGCTCAAACAAATTGTAACAAAGATAAAACCTGATAACCTGGGTGTTATAATAAGAACAGTAGGAGAAGGGAAAAAAGAAGAAGATTTTCAGAGAGATCTCGATTTTCTCATAAAATTATGGAAAAAGATACAGGAAAAAGATAATAAAATATCTTCACCAACCTGTATACATCAGGACCTGAGTCTTGTCTATAAAATTATAAGAGATGTCCTGGATATGAGTGTTGATCGTTTTATAATAGATTCAAAAGAAGAATATAAAAAAGTCAAAGAATTGGTAGAAGTAATATCACCGAATCTAACTTCTAAAATAAAATTATATTCAGGAAAGAGATCCATATTTGATTTATACGGTCTGGAAAAGAAAATAGAAGATGCTACAAAAAGTAAAATATGGCTTGAATCAGGAGGATATTTAATAATAGAAAAAACTGAAGCCCTAACAGTAATAGATGTAAATACAGGAAAATTTGTCGGTTCAAAAAGCCTTGAAGATACTATATTAAAAACCAATCTGGAAGCAGTAAACAGAATTGCAAGGGAAATACGATTAAGAGATATAGGAGGAATTATAATAATTGATTTTATAGATATGGAGGATCTCTCTCATAGAAGTCTTATATTAAAGGAACTAGCAGAAGCATTTAAAAAAGATAGAACAAGAACCAACATAGTGGATATGACAGGTCTGGGCCTGGTGGAAATTACAAGAAAGAGAATTTCCCATGACCTGGACGAAGTATTAAAAGAACCATGCCCGTACTGTAAAGGTGATGGGAATGTACTTTCTCTTAAAAGTATAAGCATAAAAATTGAAAGAGATATAAAAAAACAAAATATAGAAAATCGTGGTGATGCTATTAAATTAATAGTTCATCCTGAAATTGCAATATTATTAATAGGATGGGACGGAGAAAAAATAAGAGAATTGCAAAAAGAATTAGATAAAAAATTATATTTATATATAAATGAATATCAACTGCCCAAAAAATATCAAATACAATTTAGCACTATAGAAAAAATGGAAGAAGAATTTAAATATTTAAAAGAAGGAGACGAATTAGAATTGGAAATATATGATACATATATGTTAAACTTTCAGGATGGTATAACCTGGTCAAAGGGTCATATGATACAGGTAACAGGTGGGGGGAATCTGAAAGGGAAAAAGGTGAGAATAAGGATAAATAAAGTATATCCATACTTCTCAAAAGCAGTTTTATCTTGACAAGTTTAATAATAATATGATATTATCATAATCTAATTGTTATGGATAAATGATCGGAGGAAATGAAAGTGGAATACGCCTTAATAGAAACAGGTGGAAAACAGTATAAAGTACAGCCTGGAGATTTTATTAATATAGAAAAATTAGAAAAACAAAAGGGAGAAAAGGTAACTTTTGATAAGGTTCTCTTCTATGCAAAAAATAATGAACATATAATAGGCAAACCTTATTTAGAAAATGTTTCTGTAAAAGGAGAAGTAGTTGAACAATTCAGAGATAAAAAAGTTATAGTATTTAAGTATAAACCCAAAAAGAGATATAGAAAAAAACAAGGGCATCGTCAGTATTACACAAGAGTAAAAATAGAAGAATGCAGTGTGGCATGAAAAAGTGTTAGAGGTATATATTTATAGAAATAAGAAAAGGGAAATCCTGGGGTATAATGCTTCAGGACACTGTGAGTTTGAAGAGGAAGGGAAAGATATAGTTTGCTCTGCAGCATCAATCTTGTTGCAGGTTGCTATTCTTGGTCTTGATAAATATTGTGGCATAAAGCCGGAAGTTAAGATTTCTAAAGGTAAATTAGGTTGTATCCTTCCTTCCATAAAAAAAAAAGAACTTCAAAGAAAATCACAGACAATACTTGAAACAATGTTAATCGGCTTAAAAGAGATAGAAAAACAGTATCCCAGGCATGTTAACATTAAAGAGAAAGAGAGCTAATTAACAAATATATGAGTTTATCAAAAAAAATCCTGGAAGAAATTTTAACTTTGATGCTTAAAAAGGAGATCAATATGTCAGAAAACAAATCATCTACAATACAGGAAGAGCTTTCCTCCGATATTGATAAGGAAGGAAAAAGTGACTTTTCTTTTAATACAATGGTAGGAGTAGCATTAATCGGTGCCATATCTTCTGTTACTCTTTATTACATTTACACACAATTAAGTCAGGAAACAAAAAAGTCTTTACGAGAAACAATTTTAGGAAGTATTACTAAAAAAGTTGTACAGTTAACCTGTGAAGAGAAATAAAAGAGTCCTAAATGAAATTTTATCTTGTAGCTATCCTTTCAATTATCTTAGATCAAATAACAAAATTCTTAATTCTTAAGAAATTTTCTAATTTACCTGCAGGCTATTCGGAAAAAATAGGAGGGGATTTTTTTACATTAACCCTTGTAAAAAATAAAGGTACAGCTTTTGGTTTACAACTAATTACATCTCCCTGGCCAGTACTCGTGTCTACAATATTTGTATTTACTTTACTCACCTACTATGTAATTCGTAAATATAAAGAACCGTTTTTTATGTACGGTCTCAGTTTTATTCTGGGAGGAGCTGTAGGTAATTTAATTGACAGATTCCGATTTGGTTATGTAATAGATTTCTTAAACTTTCAAATCTGGCCTGTATTTAATATAGCCGATATTGTTATTACAACAGGTGTTGGTATGATTATACTTAACATCTTTTTTAATTCAAACCCGGTGGTAAATAAAAATATAAAAACTTCTGAAAATAAAACAGATATTGCTGTTTCAAATTTGGAGTGATGAACCTTGTATAGAGTACTCTTCACCCTTAATCTTCCCTTTATCGGTCCTTTTGATATATATACCTATGCTGTGGTACTTGTAATTGGCTTCATAATAGGCCTTACATGGGCATTAAAATATTCAAAACCAGAGGATGTAAAGCCAGAGACTGTAATGGATTTAAGTATATGTATATTAATCGGAGGTATAATAGGAGCAAGATTCATTCATGTATTGATAAATTATCAGGAATACAGTATAAGGGATCCTGTAAAAATAATTAATTTTCGTGAGGGAGGCCTTGCCTGGTATGGCGCAGTCCTCGGAGCAATAATAGGAGGAATAATTTTTGCAAGAATCTCCAGAATCCTTTTCTGGAAACTGGCAGATATCTGTTCTGCCCCTGTAATGTTAGGCCTTGCCATAGGAAGAATAGGATGTTTCCTGAATGGTTGTTGTTATGGTAAACCAACAAATCTCCCCTGGGGTGTAGAATTTCCGGATGTTTATCCACCGGGTGTATCAAGACATCCTACCCAGATTTATGAGGCACTCCTTGATATAGGAATATTTTATATACTAAATTTAATAAATAAAAAGAAAAAATTTCATGGAGAGATCTTCTGTTATTTTATAGGTCTTTATTCAATAGCCAGATTTATAGTCGAATTTTATAGAGAATGGTTTTCCTCCATACCTGCCATTATGCATTTAAACCTGGCACAGATAACAAGTCTTTTATTAATTATAGTCATAATAGTAATAGGGAAAAAACTCGCCCTGAGTAATCAATTAACCGGGTCAGTAAGAGTTAACTTAATGAGAAAAAAGGAAGACCTTAAGGAAGATGAAATAATGATCTGTGAAGAAGTCAGGAAGACCGAAAAAAGCCCTGAAGATAATAAAAAAGTTGAGAGTTGAGAGTTTAATGTTGAACTTTGACTAAAGCATAAACCAATGGAAACTACTTTTAACTTCAAAATCTCCAATAATATAAAAGAACGAATCGATGTCTTTCTCTCCAGAGAACTCTCTATAACAAGGAACAGGGCACAACAACTTATAAAATCAGGGTGTGTTCTGATAAACTCCAGAGAAAGCAAGCCTTCTGCTATTACCAGATGGAATGACAATATCTATGTGGCCCTACCGGAAATAAAAGAAGTCGGATTAATACCTCAGGAAATATCTTTAGATATAATATTTCAGGATGACCACCTTATGGTTATAAATAAACCGCCAGGGCTTGTAGTCCATCCTGCCAGAGGGCATCAGGATAGTACAGTAGTTAATGCAGTACTTTTTCACTGCCCTCAAATGAAAGGAATAAATAATGAATTAAGACCCGGGATAGTTCACCGTCTGGATAAGGACACATCCGGTATTATGGTAATAGCTAAAGATGAAAAAAGTCACAACTTTCTGGCCAGTCAGATTAAAAATCGCAAAATACTTAAAGAATATCTGGCTCTGGTCAGGGGAATTCCGGCCCCGGAAGAAGGAACCATAATAGCCCCCATAGGACGTCATCCTGTTTATAGAAAAAAGATGACTGTCATAGAAAGTGGTAGAGAAGCCGTTACCTGTTATAAAATTGAAAAAAAATTTAACCTTTATTCACTTCTGAAGTTAAAACTAATAACAGGAAGAACTCATCAGATCAGAGTTCATCTGTCTTATAAAGGATATCCCATAGCAGGTGATCCTTTATATGGAAAACAAAAAGGTGTTCTGGGGCTGAAAAGACAGGCCCTTCACGCTACTAAACTTGGATTTATTCACCCATTAACAGAGAAATGGATGGAATTTTCTGCACCACTGGCAGAAGATATAAAGAAAGTTCTGGATGAACTGGAAAGAGAGCTTTAAATATGGAAACCTTACATCAATTTAAATTCGAATTATTATATAAAAGCCAGGAGAACAACAGCCGGTTGGGGAAAGTCCATACGCCCCATGGAATTATTGAAACTCCTGTATTTATGCCTGTAGGCACACAGGCAACAGTAAAGACAATGACATCAAAAGAACTTCTGGATCTTAAGGTCTCTATCATCCTTGGAAACACCTATCATCTCTATCTCGAACCGGGTCTGGAAGTAATCTCTTCAGCCAGAGGACTTCATAGTTTTATGAACTGGCATGGCCCCATACTTACTGACAGCGGAGGTTTTCAGGTATTCAGCCTTCAGGCATTACGTGATATTACAGATGAAGGTATAGTGTTTCGCTCTCACATAAACGGTTCGCCCCATTTCTTTACACCTCAAAAGGTTATAGAAATTCAGATGACACTGAATTCTGATATAATAATGCCCCTTGATGAATGTATTCCCTGGCCATGTGAATATAAAGACGCAGACAAAGCACTCATACGCACAACAAAATGGGCAAAAATAAGTAAAGAAACCCTTCCAGTAGATTCCCATCAGACTCTCTTCGGTATAGTTCAGGGAGGAATGTATCCTGACCTCCGAAAACGATCTGCTATAGAACTTCAGGAAATAGATTTTAAAGGTTATTCCATAGGAGGCTTAAGCGTAGGAGAACCTAAAGATATAATGCTTCACATATTAGAAGAGACCACACCGGTACTGCCTGAAGATAAACCACGTTATCTTATGGGTGTGGGAACACCGGAAGATTTCTTCTACTGTGTGGAAAGAGGAGTAGATATGTTCGACTGTGTCTTTCCTACCAGAATAGCAAGGAATGGAAGTGCCTTTACCAGTAACGGTAAAATAAATATAAAAAATGAGCGATTCAGTAAAGATCAAAATCCTCTGGACTTTGATTGTAAATGTTATACCTGTCAACACCACACAAAATCTTATATAAGACATCTTTTTAAAGCAGATGAAATACTGGGGCCAAGGCTTATGACATATCACAATCTTTATTTTGTTCTTAATTTAATGGAAAAGATAAGAAATTCTATAAGAGAAGGTAACTTTAATAGTTTTAAAAAGAGCTTTCTGGAAAAATATTTGAGTTAGACCTGTTAGATGTAACCAGAGAAGATGAATGCTGGCTGCTGATATCTGAAAGCTTAGTACTGCAACAGGTAAAAAAGTATCCAAAAAACATATACACCTGTCCTTGTCGGGGCTCTGGAGCAAAAGATATGCAGTCAAAGGAGAAAGTTATAATTTAAATAAATACAAAACTGTATATTCTGTAATAACAGATTTCATTGTAACAGGATCATAGATTTTGCGTAAGAGCCCGGACAGGGACAGACTTGTGAGATGAATACTAACC
>Ga0302240_1000986_pt1 | contig 24692 bp, 21 predicted proteins | sample AAG_UR_His_MG_FD_193538 | JGI IMG/M metagenome (GOLD analysis project Ga0302240, IMG submission 193538) | Enriched activated sludge microbial communities from anaerobic digester in WTTP, New Holstein, Wisconsin, United States - AAG_UR_His | ecosystem: Engineered > Bioreactor > Anaerobic >... | reverse complement strand
ATTTTATTATAATCTTATATCTTTCTACATAACACAGAGTAAACATAACGGAGTAAATCCACACACCTCCTTAATATAACTTGAATTTTTACCTTATATTTATAGTGTATTTCATAACTTATTAGAATTTAAATAATTCGTGATGCGTGATGCGTAATGGGTGATTATAATTACGCGTCACGCTTTACGCATTACGAATTTATTAATTATGGATTGTTATGAAACTAACTATAATATAATTTGATGCCATATTATAGCAAAATTTAATTTATTTGAATAGATAATTTAAAAAAATTTTAAAGATTTTTTTAGCCATAGAAAAGTCAATAAATACGCCTGAAAGAAAGTAATAAGGGCAATTATAAAAATCACCCTTACAGATCTTATTATAATAATTTATTTTAGATCTCGTAATGTTTTAAAACTTCTTCTTCGCCGGCTATCTGAGGAAGTAAACCGAGTTTATCTTTCATAAAATTTTTTCCCATTATACTGCCTAATCTTCCTCCCATGACAAGTGCGGTACCTCCTCCTGCTATCCCTGCAATTACTGCACCTGTTACAAGACCCACAGGTGTTCCCACTATTTTTGCAAGTGCCGGACAATGGAGTGTTTCTGCTATGAAATCGTGAGTGGATGCTCCAAAAGAGCCTATTACCTCATTGAGAGGTTTTAATGATTTTTTCTGGTCTTCTTGATATCTGGGTGGTACGTATTTATCTAAAAGGAGTTTCTCCATTTCTTCAAGTGTACCTCTTCCGGCATTTAAGCCAATCTTACTGCCTGCCGTGACTCCTACTATAAGACCTGCTAAAAGACCTGTGAGTCCCCCTATTACAGAGCATGTAGCACTCATGGCTATTATAGAGGCTTTATGGAGAGCTTTCTTAAAAAGTGAACTCTCATCTGTTTCTTCTGTTTTCGCTGTATCTTCTACATCCACTGTATGAGTGCAGGAATGGCTTTCTACAGGAGGATGTTCATATATTTCAAAATCTGTGGGAAAGGTTTCTCCTTTTTTAGGGACAGGATCATATCCTCCTTCAGAATGTTGATTACATCTCAGTATACGAAGCCCCCCTCTTATGGATCCTTCAAGGACACCGTATTCTTTTATTGATTCTGCAGTATACATGGAACAGGAAGGGGTAAATTTACATTCAAGTCTCAGTTCGTTTCGGGAAGAGACATATTTCTTATATCCTCTGATGGGTTTCATTGCCATATGCTTTAAAGAAGTCTTTACATCCATTTTCCATCATCCTTACATAGTTTTATACATTTTAAGTTTAAGGAAAAATAGGAAAATTTACAAGAGATAATTGTTAAAATATTGTTAATTTTTGAAAAGGTTCTTTCAGGGGTTCTACCACTGGCAAAACTCCTGAAATTTTTTATCTTGTATAATTCAGTGTCTTATTTTTTAACTTCAGGTCAGATCCCATACCACCGAAAAAGAGCATACTCTCTCCTGTCCCGAGAGGAGCTGCCCCACCGGCAATAACAGGAAAAGACATGGCCTGTAATAATTTCTTCATAATATATAACTTCCATTATCTTAATTTTTTAATGATTCCAGAAATAAATAAAAACTCCTATCACTATTATAATTTTTATACCTTTTTTACAAAAAAAACCTCTTCCTCAAGTTCTATATGAAATTCCTTCCGTATTTTTTCTTTTATCAATTGAATAAGCTCTTTAACCTCTCTGCAGGTAGCTTTACCAATATTTATTATATAATTTCCATGAAGAGGAGAAACCATTGCATCTCCAAAAGATTTGCCTTTAAGACCCATTAAATCTATCAATTTACCTGCAGGTAATTTATTATGAACTATTAGTTTTTCTTCTGGAAATCTCTTTTCTATATATTTTTTTAAATCCTCACTTACTACTATATTTTTAAAGATACAACCTGCCGAAGGTTCAGTGGGATGAAGAGTTCTTCTCTTATGTCGGTCTTCTTCCATAATGGTTATAAGTTCTTCCGGGTCTCCTCTTTTTAGAAGTAACTCTGCAGAAAGAATTACAGCTTTTATACTTCTATCCTTCAGTCTTGAGTATCTATATTTAAAATCAAAAAAATCCCTTTTCACATGTATTATCTTTTTTTCATTCAATAAGAATAACTTCGCTTCTGAAAGGACATCACCTATAGAAGAACCATAGGCGCCGGCATTTCCAACAATTGCTCCGCCAATAGTGCCCGGAAGTCCTCCTAAAGCCTCAAGCCCTTTAAGTCCTCTTACTGCCATTTTTTTTGCAAAACTAAAGGTAGAAACACCGCTTTCCACAAATGCCATTTCATCTTTCACCCTGTAACCTGAAGATAAGATTTTTATGACTACTCCCCGAAAGCCCTCATCAGAGAAAACTATATTAGTTCCTCCACCAAGAATAAAAAAAGGTATGACAAGATCTATTGAAAGTCGGAGAGCTTTTATTATTTCCTCTGTACTTCTTGCCAGAACCATTAAGTCTGCAGGCCCTCCTATTTTGAAGGAAGTATGACAGGAGAGAGATTCCTTTTTTAATATCTCTCCATTGAAGTTATTGATGAATTCATCATATATGTTCATAGCTAAATCCGGGCGAACCCTGTGTTCGCCCCTACACCATAATCCCTTACATCTCACGCTTCACTTCTCAAGGCTCATTAATAAAAACAGACACATTATTCGATTTATTATTTACAGAGACCAGATCTATTAGAAAATCCTGGTTAAAATCACCAACACCCAGGGAAATAGGCCCTTTCCCTATACCTACTGTCCCGGCATTCTGAAAGGATCCATCTCCATTACCTGCAAGAATAGAGATATTATTTGATTTATAATTTGCCACAGCCAGGTCGATTATCATATCCTTATTAAAATCCCCTCCTGTAAGGCTTACTGGCTGTTCTCCCACTTGATAGGTGGCAGCTTTTTGAAAATATCCGTCTCCGGTACCCAGCAATATTGTTACATCATTTGAACCTCTGTTGGTAACAGCAAGATCACCATTACCATCTCTGTCAAAATCTCCTGCTATGACAGCACTGGGTTCTTCTCCAACTCCAAAAGTCCTCTGGGGCTGAAAGGTATTATCACCGTTTCCAAGAAGTACGGAAACATTATTGTTTTTTTCATTTGTAATGGCCAGATCGAAAATCTTATCCCTGTTAAAATCTGCCACAATAATACAGGTGGGTTTTTCTCCTGTCATAAAATTAAGCCCCACTAAATGAGGCATATTTCCTGCCATAACAAGACAGGTAAGAACACTTAAAATGGTTATAATCAATAAAATTTTAAATTTCAAGGTAATCTCTCCTTTCATCATTAATTTTCTAGTTCACCGGCATTTTCCCTTCAAAAGCTATTGACAAAAATTCTTTATGGGAATATTATATGTGAAGTACTTTAGTTTAAGGAGGTTCCCTTGATATGCAAGAAAAAGAAACAAAAAAACATATTGACACAATAACCATATCTGCCTATGGAAAAATGCTGGAAGGAGGTTGTGGGGAATGTAAAACATCCTGCCAGTCAGCCTGCAAAACTTCCTGTACTGTAAGCAATCAGGAATGCGAAAACTAGATATTCATAAATTCAAAATAAAAGATGTAAAGCTCCTATTGGACGTAAATTCAGGAGCTTTACATATTATTGATGACATAATATGGGATATTCTGGACTGCTCTTCCAACCCACTGGAGGAAAATATTTTTCTTTACCTGAAGGATAGATATGAAAAATCTGCCATAATTGAAGGTCAGGAAGAACTTATAAAACTCAAAAATAAAGGCCTCTTATTTACACCGCCACATAAATTTCCTACTATTCACGAAGTGGAGTTTTTACCTGTTAAAGCCATCTGTCTTCATATTTCTCATGACTGTAATCTCAGATGCCGTTATTGTTTTGCAAAAACAGGAGGGTTTGGCCGTAAAAGAAGCCATATGTCTTTAGAAGTAGCAAAATCTGCTATAGATTTTATTGCAGATAATTCCGGTAGTAGAAGGAATTTAGAGATAGATTTTTTTGGAGGAGAACCATTGCTGAACTTTGATGCAGTAAAAAGTGCAATAGAGAGAGCAAAAGAAATCGAACATGAAAAAGATAAGAATTTTAGATTTACTCTTACTACAAATGCTGTACTTCTTACAGATGAAATAATTGACTATCTGAATGAACATAATATTAGTCTTATACTCAGTCTTGATGGCCCACCTGAAATAAATGATCTTATGAGAGTAAAACCTGACGGTTCCGGAACATATTATGAGGTTTTACCGAAAATAAAAAAAGCAATTTTCTCAAGAGAAGAAAAAAATTATTATATAAGAGGTACCTATACAAAGAAGAGTTTAAACTTTTCTGATACAGTAATTCATCTTGCAGATGAAGGTTTTAAAAATATATCACTTGAGCCAGTGGTATCTTCTGATAAAGATTATTCCATAAAAAAATCTGATATACCATTTCTTGAAAGAGAATACGAAAAATTAGTAGAAATATATATGGAGAGGCTAAAAGGGGGAAAAACCTTTAACTTTTTTCATTTCAATATGGAGATATTCCGGGGTCCCTGTCTTTCAAGGCGTCTTAAAGGTTGTGGTGCAGGGACTGAATATATGGCAGTAACTCCGAAAGGAGAACTTTATCCCTGTCATCAGCTTGTAAACTATGAGGATTTTCTCCTGGGAGATATATACAATGGTATAAAGAGACATGATATAAGAAAAACCTTTCATAAAACGACTATTTTTGAAAAAGAGAATTGTCCCGACTGCTGGGCCAGGTTCTTCTGCAGCGGCGGATGTTATGGAAATGCCTATTCTATGAATAAAGACATAAGAATTCCCGATGAAACAGGCTGTGCCCTTCAGAAAAAAAGGATAGAATGTGCCCTGGCCATTCAGGCTATGATTAAAAGAGACAACATAAAGTGGAGAGGGGCATTTCTGTGAGGCCTGAAACATAAAACATTTAGACCCATAAAGTGAAAGGCATAGAAATTTGCATTATTGTTAAATTATTAGCTTCAATAAAAAGAAACTTTTTATGTTTAAAGCAATCAGTAATCAACCTGAGGAACAAGCTGAAAATTGATAGTTGAAAGCTAATTATATATGGAAAGGAAGATAAAATGTTCAAGTCGTTTTTAATTATTATTGTAATTATCTTTATTTTCCGTCCCTGTACCCTTATGGCCTTTCCGGGAGAGGAATTAAACCTGAAACCGTCAGATTATTTTTCAAAGGAACAGATAGAACTGGCAAAGAGTTATAAAATTCCGAAATACCTGATGCTTTTAGCGGAAAATCTTCTGATAATAATTTTTTTGAGCATTTTTATTCTCACACCTCTGGGGAGCAAACTTAAAATTCTCTGTGAACAAAGATGCCATGGTATAAATTGGCTCAGCGCAGGTCTTTACGGAGTGTTTCTTCTGGTTTTATGGGAAATTATTATATTTCCTCTTCATCTTTACAGAGGATATTTGTATGAACACAGATTTGCTCTTTCCAATCAGCCTTTATCTGACTGGTTAAAACAGTATTTACTTACAGAAGTGATAAGTATTATAATATTTTTTTTCCTGGTATGCGGATTTTATTTGATAATAAAAAAATTTCCTTACCACTGGTGGTTCTTTTCTGGCACTGCCTTTGGAATCTTTGTTGTTCTCAGTGCATATCTCTTACCTGTTTTAATACTACCTCTTTTTAATAAATTTCATCGTCTCCCTGAGGGAGACCTGAGAAGTATAACATTGAAGATAAGTGAGAAAGCAGGGTTAAAGATTCAGGAAATATATGTTATGGATGCAAGCCGGCAGACAAAGAAGGGGAATGCCTTTTTTATGGGACTCGGCAGCACAACCCGTATAGTATTATACGATACATTAAAAGATAACTATCCAGTTGCAGAAACTGCCTCTATAATAGCTCATGAGGTGGGACACTGGAAATATAATCATATAATTAAGGGAATATCGCTATGTATTACAGGAGGATTTGCTTTTTTATTCTGTCTTTTTATTTTATTAACCAGATATGGTATTAGTTTTAGTCTTTCCTCACCCCGGGATATAAAGGGTTTACCTTTAATATTATTAATGATAATACTTATAAATTTATTCACCCTTCCTGTACAAAATAGTATATCAAGGTATTTTGAACGTCAGGCAGACTGGACTTCACTGGAGTTAACTGATGACCCGGAGGCATTTATAAAAGTGGAACAGAGACTTGCCATACAAAATCTCTCTGAGATTACACCGAATAATACTTTCGTATGGTTTCTTTACACCCATCCTCCTGTTATGGAGAGAATAGGTATGGGTGAATATTTCCGTATAAACAGGTAAAAACTGTTCATCTTAAATCGACACTGATACTATTTATACCTGCTTTAACAAGTTTTTTATATTCTTCTATTTTATTTTTTGTTTCCCCTATCTTTTCTGCTTTACTTTTATCGTCTTTTATATCTAAAATGGCAATTGAGGCGTCTACAGCATCAATACAATTTTGAAAAGCTTTAATAAAATTATCATGCTCATCAACATAATCTTTTGGTGGCGTAATAACTTCAAGTTCTTTTTTATTTTGAGTAAAAGCATCTTTTATTTCCTGGAAATTTTTCTTCAGTTCTTCCTCTGGAGGTGTTTCTGCTGAGTTCTGACTGGTTAATGTTATATAGGAATCAACTTTCTCCTGCTGGTTTTTTATTACGGCTGTTAAATTATTAACATAACCGGTTTTTTTATATACCTCAAAATAATTGCACCCTGTTGATATAATAAATATTATGCAGAACAATATTATATATCGGCATAAAACAACATACTTCATTATTAATGTCTCCTTATTCTGTAGACTTCTAGCAATCAGCAGTCACCTTTTATAAAAATTACATAAGAAAAATTTTAAAATTCTATTATTAGACTATTATATAGATAATTCTAAATTGTAGCTGATAGCTGAAGACTCGCCTTATTTTATTCATTATAGTGCATTTCATAACTTATTAGAATTTAAATAATTCGTGATGCGTAATGGGTAATGGGTGATTATAACTACGCATCACGTTTTACGCTTTACGAGTTTATTAATTATGGATTGTTATGAAACTAACTATAATGCCTTAAATTTAATTTATATTTAGATTTCTTCAATATTTATTAAAATCCTTCTTTTGAATTTTTATGATTTTTCATCAATTTTTACACTCAGTAAAAGATCTTTGCCCCGGGAAAAGAATTCATTCGCCTGTTTTGTAATCTGTCTTGCCAGATCTATATGGTAGGGAGCAGGAGAATCAATATATTTTTTCAGAGTATTACATACTTCTACAAGTAAAGTCAACCCATCTAACATTAATTGATTGCTTTTTGTTATGGCATCATTATCAACCTTTGGTAATTCAGAGAAAACCTTTGTTTTCTTTTCTATATATTTATTTAGCTCCTCAATATAATATGCCGGTGGCTTTAAGGTTTTTTCACCTTTACTTAAAGCTTCACATAAATTCATAATCTGATTGTAAACCGGTGGGAAAGGTGATTGTATCCTTTCCCTGAGAGCCTCCTCCAATAAAGCATTTCTTTCTGCAAGTTCCTGAAAATAATCTTCCTCACTTTCCCAGAATTCTTCATCTTCTTCTGTTTCTGTATCAATAAAACTTTCTTCACCGTCGATTGCAGTTTGCTCAGTATCTATTTCTTCTTTGAAACCATCTTTTTCATGCTGAAAACCGATTTTTTCTTCTTCTATATCCCTGGTTGTTTGAAAACTATCACTACTATCTCGCTTTAAGACACCCTCCGGCATATCCTCTGCAGTACTAACAGATATAGTCTTTTTAAGTTGTGACATATGCCAGGTACCTCCAGCAGGTGTTCTGGGTTGCTGACCCAGTGGAGGATTCATAAAGGGGATAGATGACATTTTTTTACTTTCTTGTTCTTTCTCAGACATTTATTCTCACCTCCGGAAATATAAATAAATTATTATTAGCAATCAGCTTTCGACCCTCAGCAATCAGCTTTTTTCCTTAAGCTGATTGCTGATAGCTTTAAACATAAAAGGTTTATTTTTACTGAAGATAATAATTTAACAATAATGAAAATTCCTATGTATTTAAATTATTTACTTTATTATTTTTTCAAGATCACAATTTTCACATATAGATTGATCAAATAATTTTAATCTGTAACACAATTTTTGAATTTTTGTAGGCTCTTTTACTAAAAGAAATATTGCCATAGCTACTTCCCTCATAATATGTAAGTCTGTCAGATCATCAGTTATAACTGCTGTTTTCCTTGGATCAAATACTAAATTATTTTCTTGAAACATTTCTTTTAAAATATAAGTCTTTGTTCTGAATTTGATTCCATTTATGTCTTTATTTTCTTCACAAATTATTTGACTGCAACCAGTCATCTTACCATTATCGTTATAGTTTTCTATAGTTCCTATGGCACCAAAAAATCCGTATTTATTGGCAAGAGAGAGAGCTACAGCCTGAGAACTCATAGTAGCCAGAACAATTTTTTTACCTTTGTTCTGAAGCTTTAATACGGAGTTTAATAAGTTTTCTCTGATAATTTCACCTTTCATGCATCTTTCCGCAAGTTTGTTATAACCTTCTATGGTAAAATTCCCTTCTACAAGATGATTAATTCCCATTAACATAGCATCCCCCATATTAATAACACCATTGGCAACTTTTCTCATAATAGAGTGTTCTATATAATCAGCTTTTTCTTTACCATGACACAATATAAGGGCTTCTTTCCCCATATTTGTTGTAAGAAGAGTCCTATCCATATCAAGTATAATATTATCTATTTCCATAGGATATTTTTTTAATTTTCTTCTTAACAAAAAAATTAATGATGAAGATAATATATAAAATATCATTCTATTCCTCGGTAAACGGTTATGGCTTTCAGAAAGAATTTTTGCCAGATGATTGAGTTTTATTTTTTCTACTAACACGTAAGATATCCTTTTATTTTTCGTATTTTTGGATAAATTCCCTTATTTTTTTTAATTCTTTTATTTTCGAGTCCGGGAGAAGTTGTTTTTCTAATTCCTCATAAATGTCTTTTTTGAATTTTTCTTCTTTAGCCAGTTTTATATCTCTGATTTTATTTATTTTTTGATTTGTTTTATTTATTTTTTTTCTGAGGTTATCCATAAATTTTACCTCTATTATTTATTAATATTAATATTTTTCTATTTTATCAGATAAGAACTTTTCTGTCTATCTTTTTAGCTAGAAGGATTATTGTAGTAGAAGGAGAAATTTCCAGTTAGAAAATATACAGGGAGGTAAATAAGGTGAATACTGTGCTTAAAAATATGGAAGAACTAATGGAACAGGCCAGAAGAAGTAAAAAAAAGACTATAGGTGTTGTGGCAGCTGAAGATGAGGATGTACTGGAAGCGGTGAAAACAGCTGTTTCCGCAAATATTGCCCGGGCTATATTGATAGGAGACGAAGGAAAGATAAAAAATCTTATAGAGAAAATTCAGTTAGCTTCTGCAGAAATTGAAATAATAAATCAACCTGTCCCTCAGAAAGCAGCTCTTCAGGCTCTGGATCTGTTTCATAGCAGAAAGATTGATTTGTTAATGAAAGGTGATATAACTACAGGTACATTCCTGAGGGTTTTACTGAATAAGGAAAATGGTGTAAGAACTGATAAAATTTTAAGCCACGTAGGAGTCTTTGAAGTAGATGGTGTAGATAAGTTAATGTATTTATCTGATGCAGCAATAAATATAAAACCAGATATTCAGGAAAAGGTAGATATCTGTAAAAATGCTATATATGTAGCTCATTGTCTTGGTAATACTGAACCAAATCTGGCACTCATTACACCATTTGAAAGGGTTGAGCTTGATTCCATACCTTCCAGTGTTGATGCAGCATTAATAGCGAAAATGGGAGATTGTGGACAAATAAAAGGAGCAAAAATAGAAGGTCCTATTTCTCTGGATCTGGCTGTTTCCAGAAAAGCGGCTCGAGTTAAAGGTTATTCTCGCCCTATAGCCGGAGAGGCAGATATATTTATAGTAAATGATATTGATGCAGGAAATGTATTTTATAAAGGACTGGTATATTTCGCAAGAGCCAGGATGGCCGGTGTAGTGGCAGGAGCAAAGGCTCCCATCATATTAACTTCAAGGGCTGATTCGGAGGAAACAAAATTACTTTCCATTGCACTGTCTATAGTAATAAGGGAGGTAGAATTAATATGTTCAAAACTATGAAAGAATTATGTTCAAAAGCAGAAAAAAAAGATCCTATAAAAATTGCAGTCTCCTGTGCCCATGACCCGGATTTACTGGATACTCTTGTTCGAGCTATAGATACGAAACTTGCATTTTTTACAATTTTAGGTGATGGTGATAAAATAAAAGGTTATCTGGGAAAGAGAGTAGATGATTTTAAGCTTATTCATATAGTAGATGAAGATGAAGCAAATAAAAAAGCGGTGGATATGGTATATAATGGAGAAGTCCAGGGAGTAATGAACGGAATTTCTCTTCCTTCTAAATTTTTGAAACCTATAGAAGAAAAGAAAAAAGAAAAAGGAAGAGCAAGATTTTTGAGTCACATAGGTCTTTTTGAGATACCTGGCTATGACAGGATAATATTTGTTACTGATTCAGGAATTAATATAGCCCCTACCCTTTCTGATAAAGTTGAGATCGTAGAAAATGCTATAAAAATAGCAAATAAACTCGGTCTATCATTACCCCTTGTAGCTATGATTACACCTATAGAAAAGATTAATTATAAAGATATGCCTTCCACAGTAGAAGCAGCTATAATAGCCAAAATGTCCAGTAATGGCCAGATAAAAAATGCCATAGTAGATGGTCCACTGGCTTTAGATAATGCTATTTCAGAAAGAGCGGCCAGGATTAAGGGTATAAAAAGCCCTGTCGCCGGTAAAGCTGATATACTGGTATTACATAATATAGAAACAGGGAATATACTTTATAAAATTCTAACCTATTTTTCAAGAGCCAAAGTGGCTGCCTGTGTGGCCGGTGCAGATTTCCCTGTTATACTTCCATCCAGGACAGATTCGCCGGAAACCAGACTTAAATCTATAGCTCTTGCAAAATTGCTTTATTAATTATGGAAAAAAATACATATACAGATTTAAAATTACTTGATTTCCTCAGCATGAGGAGATTTTTTAACCTCAAAACTGAAGAAATTGATTACAAAGTTATAACTGTAATGGTAAGTGTTGCACTGTGCCTTGCTATTAATAGATTTATAGGGAATGGCAGTTTTTATTTGTATATTTTTCGAAAAATTTATCCTCAGGCTCCTATTACCTGGGAAACAGAGTTCTGGGCATCAATTTACTGGTCATGTGGATGTTGTTTCTCATATTTTATTATACCATCTTTCATAACAATTTTTATTTTTAAAGAAAGTATAATTCAATATGGACTAAAAATAAAAGGAATAGGCAAACATCTCTGGATTTATTTTGTATTATATTTAATAGTTCTTGTAGGTGTTCTTATTGCAGCTTTTCAACAGTCCTTTCTGAATACTTACCCATTTATCCAGCCTCCTCCCGGGAAATGGATTTATTTTTTGATTTTTGAAATATTTTATTGTATGCAATTTTGTTTTCTAGAATTCTTTTTTCGTGGATATACTCTCTTTCAATTAGAAAAAAAATTTGGAATTTATGCTATTTTTATTATGGTAATACCTTATTGTATGATTCATTTTCAGAAGCCTTTTCTGGAAGCTCTGGCTTCTATTCTGGCCGGAATTATACTTGGAATGATTGCTCTTCGTACACGTTCCATAATTTATGGTATTCTTATACATTGTTCTGTTGCTATAAGTATGGATTTTGCTGCTTTAATACGTGAAGGGTATCTTCTAATACTTTTTAGCCGGCATTAGAACTTTCCTTGACACTGGATATTGTTTATGATAAATATGATATAAAAGAATTTACTAATTTATAAAGCTATCAGCAGTCAGCATAAAAATAAAACTGAAAGCTAAAAGCTGATTTAGACAGAAGTGATAACAGGTGAACAAAAAAATAGAGAAACTTCAACAATTACTGTCAGCTAATCCCAGGAATCCTGATGTATATTATGATCTTGGAGAGGTTCATAGAGAAGAGGGTAACCTTCTACTTGCTATAGAACACTATAGAAAAGCTATAGATATAGACCCGACTTATGGTATGGCACTGTCAATGCTGGTGGAGTGTTATATTATAAATAATGACCTGAATAATGCCATATTATACTGTGAAATACTTACAAAGCAGTATCCTGAGGATAATATGATTAATTATAAATTAGGTGAGCTTTATTGTGAAACAGGTCAATTCAGTAAGGCTATAGTTCATTTGCAAAAAGCGGCAACCAATCTTCCCGGTAATGTAGATGTTCTTTATCGTCTTGCTTCTGTTTATAAAGCTTTAAGCCATTTTGATAAAGCTATTAATACTTACCTTAAAGTTATAAATCTGAAACCTGATATGGCCATTGCATATCTGGGGCTTTCCAGCTGTTATATAGATTTAGAGGATTTTACCCTGGCAAGAAACTATGCAATTAAAGCTAAAGAAATAAATCCGAATTTGATTGCCGTATATGCAAATCTCGGTATAATAGCAAGCAGAACAGGTCAAATTGATGTGGCTATGAATTATCTTAAACAATCTCTGGACTTTGGAATAGAAAATGCCACCGTGTATTCTGAACTGGGAAATATAAGTTTCGCCAGGGAACATTATGAAGATGCTGAAAAGTATTATTTAAAAGCTATAGAAATGAAGGGCCATAATCTGGACTGGCATAATAATCTCGGTTATATATATCATAGAAAGGATGAATTAGATAAAGCTCTTTTTCATTACGGAAAGGTAATAGAAATAAATCCTATGTTTACTGATGCTTATATTAATATAGGCATAATATATAAAACTAAAGGTTCTATGGAGATTGCTCTGGAAAACTTTGAAAATGCTCTTAAAATAGAACCTGATCTGGATATAATACACCTGAATCTTGCTGAAATTTACGGGGAAGTTGAACAATATAAAAAAGCTTATAAACATATGGAAATAGCCTTAAGTTTATGTGAACCCTCTGCCAGTTTATATAATCAACTTGGAAAGATCTGTGAAAAAACAGGAAATATGAGTCATGCCCTTCAGTATTATATGAAGGCCCAGGAATGTGATGCCGGGGATATAGAGACCTATATTAACCTGGGTAATATTTACCTTCTTGAGGGAGGTAATACCAGTCTGGCTATTAATAATTATCAGAAAGCTATAGAACTTAATCCTCATAATATAGAAATTTATAATAAACTGGCAGAGCTTTATTCACAGCAAAATAAATTTGAAAAGGCAATAGATACCTATCTTACGGTTCTTAAAATAGAACCTTTAAACTCTATAGCACTTGATAACCTGGCCGGTATATATATAAACTCTGGGAATAAAAAATCTGCTATAGATTTATATGAAAGAATCTTATCAGTATCCTCTTCTAATTTAGAGATAAAATTAATCCTGGCAAACTTATACAGAGATACAGGTGATTACGATAAATGTGAAAATTTATATTTAGAGATTCTGGAGTTAGATTCGCATAATATAAATGCTCTAAATTTTCTGGCTGATATTTCTATGGAGAAGAAAGATTATGATACAGCTTTTAATTATTATCAAAAACTTGTAATGAACAATACAGATAATATAAATGTTTATATAAATACAGGATTAATTTATAAAGAGTACGGGGATAATAATTCTGCAATTCAGATGTGGACAAGGGCTTTGGATTTCCATCAAGAAAATTATGAAGTACTTAAATTACTCACATCTATATATATAGAAGAAGATAATCTGGATATGGCCCTTAAGTATGCAGAAAAAATAATAAAACAGTTCCCCCATGACCCTGATGCAAACTATATAATCGGAATAAATTATTTAGAAGAAGAAAATTATGAAGCAGCAATGAAATATCTTGGAATAGCTGCAGAAAAAGGTTCAACAAATCCTGATGTATATTACAATCTGGCCATCCTTTGCGAGCAGGGCAATGACTGTATAATGGCCATAGAATATTATCTTAAGACTCTGGAGCTGGATCCATATGCTGTACCAACTCTGGAAAATCTGGGTATATGTTATGAAAAAATAAATGAATTTTTTCAGGCCCTAGATTGTTTTGAGAGAATTACAGAGATTGATGCTACAAATATTACAGCTTTTGTTAAACTGGGAGACCTCCATATAAAATTAAATCAGATAGCTCTTGCTGAAAATAATTATTATAAAGCTCTTGAACTTAATCCGGGAGATATTCATACTTTGTTTGTTCTGGCAAATATTTACTTTAATAATGGAGATATAGAAAAAGCAATTAATTTCTATGTGAGAATATTAAAAGAAGTACCCAAAAATATTGATGCTCATAGAGGTCTGGCTCTTTGTTATCAGTCCAGACAGGACTTTAATCGTACCATAAAACATTATGAAGTTATACTGGAAGAATACCCTGATGATAAACATTCTTTACTGGCCATAGGTAATATATATAAACTTCAGGGAAACCACGAAATGGCAATACACCATTATCAAAAACTGATATTTTTAGAACCTGATAACCCTGATTATTATCAGTCTATGGCGAAAATTTATCTGAATTGCGGTGACGCGGAGCAGGCTAAGGTTTATTTTCAACAGGCTCTTGATATGATACCACCGGAGAGTGAAAGTATTAAGAAAATACAGGAAGAATTAGAAAATCTAGAAAAATTAGAAAAGGAGTCCCTGGTGAATTGTATAAAGCAGGCAGAAATTTATAAAGAAAATGGTGAATTAACGCTTGCCTTAGAACAATATGAAAAGGCTTTAAAATTTACCTGTGATAATCTAGAAATTTACAATTCCCTTTGTATGATTAATTACGAAATGGGTAATATGGATGAGGGTATTAAATACTGTAACCGAATACTTGAGATAAATCCCAACTATACCTGGGCATACAATAATCTGGGAGCTATTTACAAAGATCTCGGTCATCCCGAAAGAGCTATAGAATATTATAATAAGGCCATAAGTATAGGTGATGTAGAATCTTGCCTTTTTGCTCATTGTAATATAGGATTATTATATTACGAAAATAAAAATTTTAATGGAGCAATTCATCATTATGAAGAGGCTGTTAAAATTGACCCTGATAATGTTATCGGTCATTATGAACTTGGACTTTCGTACAATGCAATAGGGGATATAGAATCTGCTATCTGCCATTATAAGAGGGTTCTTGAAATAGAACCAAATGACTGCTTTGCTCATTATGCTCTGGGAAGAGTATTTTCCACTCAGGATGATAAAATAAATGAAGCTGTAGAACATTTAGAAAGAGCCCTTCCAGAAGCTTCAAATTTACCTAAAATACATTATGAACTTGCTCTTGCTTATAAAGAACAAAATAAAAAATCAGAGACTATAGAACATCTAAAAAAATATCTTGAGTTAGATCCAAATGGTTCGGAAGTAGAAAATGCAAAAACTTATTTGCAGGAATTATTGGTTTAAAGATTACTCAGGTAATAAACTCAGAACTCGAAACGCATTAGAAAGCAGGTGATGAAGGAGTAAGACTGCATAAATAAAATTGTGGTACTTTCTCTGTTGTAATTTATGGAAGAAAAAATTAATGAATTAATTAATCAGTTAACCAGTAAAGATGAGAATGCCCGGAAAGAGGCCATCTGGTTACTGGGGAAACTTGGGAATCCTATGGCTCTTAAACCTTTGACATGTGCACTTTTAAAGGATGAAATTGCATCTGTAAGAGAACTGGCAGCTAAAGCTTTAGGTGATCTGGGATTTAGAGAAGCCAGTACAGCTCTCTGCGATGCTCTTATGGATCCCAGCCCGGGAGTTCAAAAACAGGTTGTTATAAATCTCGGGAAACTGGGCGATAAAAGAGTTATTGAACAAATGGAAAGATTACTCTCCGATCCTGTAATAAGAGTAGAAGTAGCTCAATCTCTTGCCTTGCTGGGAAAATCTGATGGAATAATAGCAGCTATAAAGGATGATAACTCTGCTATAGCTGCCCGTGCTGCTGAATGTGCAGGGGTTATTAAATTTCCTGAAATAATTCCAGTTTTGATAGATGTTCTTTCCAGTGAGGAATGGAAAGTTCGGAGAAATGCTACTGAAAGTCTCGGTAAATTGAGGGAAAAGTCAGCTGTTGAACCTATTTCCAGAATACTTCTGAAAGATGAAAGTTATGAAGCCAGGAGCGTTGCAGCAGAAGCACTGGGAAAAATTGGAGATGAAAAATGTCTGGGTGATCTTCTGAAAGCCCTTGAGGATCCACACTGGGAAGTGAGAAAAAATGTAGCAGAAGCACTGGGCAAACTGGGGAATCCTTCTGCTACTCCTTATCTAATTAAAGCATTGAGTGATTCTGACTGGAATACAAGGTTTAATGCTCTTAATGCCCTTGGTGTATTAAATGACAGCAGTGCAGGTGAAAGCATAATAAATTCACTCAAAGATGAGAGTAAAAATGTTCGGAGTCAGGCAGCAAAAGTTCTGGCAGAACTCTGGAAAAGTCAGGCAAGAAAACCTATAATGGAACATCTTGAGTTAGAAACAGATCCATGGGTAAAAAATTATATTACTCAGGTAATTGAAGAACTTCCGAAAGATGAAGAATTGAAGAAATACAGGGTTTTGCTGGCAGATGATGACAAATTTATATCTAAATTACTTACACAGACATTCGAATTGGAAGGATTTATAGTTGAAATAGCAAGAAATGGAAAGGAAGCCTTAGATAAAGCTTCAACTTACTTACCTGATATAATAATACTGGATATTATGATGCCGGAAATGGATGGATGGGAAGTCTGTGAACAGCTGAAATTAAACCCCAGAACAGGTGCTATACCTATTATAATACTCACAGCAAAATCTCAGGATAAAGATATTGAGAAAAGTAAATCCCTGGGAGTAGCTCATTATTTCTCAAAACCTTTTGATAATATGGAACTGATTAAGACTGTAAAACATATATTAAATGCAATTAAAGGATAGATATTCGGTTTTTAGCTTTTAGAGAATTCTTAATCTGTAATCTAAAAGGTGAAGTCTGTTTACAGAAAGGCAGAATATAATATATGTCTTATGTAAAAAAAAGTTTTTTCCCCCTTTATTTTATAATAACAGTTTTTTTGTTCTTTTCCCCCGGATATGGACAGGGGAGTAATGACCCTGGAAGAACTACAATATTGGAACAGGAAATACAAAAGTGTCTGGACATGGGAGACACTTATATAGCGTTAGGAAATTATAAAGATGCTGAAAATGAGTATAAAAAAGCTCTTGCTCTGGATTCTGATTGTATTAAAGCACATGAAGGTTATATATCCTCAGTAAGTTATCAAGATAAATCTCTGAAAAAAGCTTTTAAGTATTATCAAGATAAAATTGAAACTGTAAAAGAACAGGACGCTTCAGGGTGGTATTTTGGACTCGGATTATGTTATGTTAAAACAAATGATAACAATATGGCAAAGATAAACTGGGGAAAAACACTGCAGATAACAGGTTATACTAAAAGATATGAATTACAAACAGGATATCTTAATTATATGAAGTCCTGTATTCCTGAGATCAGACTACCTATCCCCGGAATATATAAAACATTATCATTGGGGAGTATAATAATATTCGCACTCGCTTTTCTGGTATTTCGTTATATTGTAAAAAAGAAAGTCATAGAACAGATAATAAAACTTGAAGGAAATTTTGAAGTATTTAATCCCAGAGGTTTTAAGGTATTTATTCTGGACTGTAGTGATAAGAAATTTTTTCAAAAACATGGCGATAGAATTACTGTGGGCTCTAAAAAAGGATGTGATATTTGTTTAAAAATAAAAGGAGAGGAAAAAATATATGCCATACTGGAAGCAGAAAAAATAGAGGAACAAAATCGCATAACCATAAATGTTGCAGAAGAAGAAGAAGAGCTTTATCTGGAAGTTCCTAAAAGCAGGTATACACCTGATGAGACAGTAAAACTCCCTTTTAAAGGCAGTCCTTTGTGGGATAAAGATATAATAAATATCAAAGATTATCGTATCCATTATCATAATGTCAAAGTAGGTAAAAGACTCTGGAAAGATTATCCGGAGTCAGCGAAAGGATATATCTTTGCAGATGATAAACCTGCACCGGTAGAAGTCCCGGATATGGAAGCCCTGGCTTTAAAGGCTTATGAAGGAAATAACATTTATCAACCTTATGAAGAACTGAAAAAAACTGTAAAGATTATAACATCATCTACAGAGACAATAACAGAATTTGAGGAAGAAATTATCCTGTATGATATTCTTCCGATGGATGAAAAATATATAGAAGATTTACCACCTCTACCTGAGAAAACAGAAGAAGGTGAAATCCTGCAATATAAAATAGAAGAAAATGAAGAAGATTATTATAAATTTGAACCTTTACCTGATGTTCAAAATAAAAATGATAAAAGTGAGGGGCTATTGATTTATCCAGTTGAAGAAGAGGGCGATTATGTATATGAAGATATAGTTTTATCTGAGGTAAATAAAGAGAAAAGGGAAGATGTGCTTATATATCCAGCAGAAGAAGAAGAAGATTACGAATATGAAGTACTGGCGCCGGAGACAGGGAAAGAAAAAGGTGCACATATACTTACATATCCGGCCGAGGAAGATGATAAAGAGTATAAATATGAAGAAATAGTATCAACAGGTAAAGAAAAAAGTGATAATACTTTGAGTTATCCGTCTCCTACTGAAGATGATAATGAAATTCTCTGTTATTCTATTGAAGAAGCTGGATCTCTGGCATCACAGAAAGAAGAAAAAAAGGACTTTTTACTGTATAAGACAGATAAAATATCTTCACAAAGTATAATCGATAATGTAGAGATTTTAAATAATAATTCTTCTCAAAAGCCTGTTTCAGATATTAAGATAGAAAAATCCGGGAAGACAGTGAGTCTAATTATAGGAGATGAAACAGAACAAGAATTACCATCAGTAGAAGTTTATTCCGGACTTCAGGGACTTGATTTTTTTGAAGAGAAAAAACCTGATCTTTCAGGAACCAGTGGTTTTTCTCTGGATTTCTCTTTTTCAGCAGGAGAGGAGGGGATTCAAAATAGAGGGGTATCTCTGGAATTTGCTGAAATAGAGCAAGAGGAAGAAAAGAAAGTCAGTTTATTTACTTATGAAGATATGGATAAAGAAGAAGATATTACAAATATAAAAGAAGAAGAAATAAAAAAATCTAATGTAAGTAAAGTAAAAAAAGAAATAAGTAAAGAAGAAAAAGTAAAAGACAAAACAGTCAAGAAAATAGTTAAAGTAAAGAAAGTAGTAAAGCCGTCTCTAGCAGAAGAGAAGAAAAAACCGTCTCTAGCAGAAGAGAAGAAAAAGCCGTCTCTAGCAGAAGAGAAGAAAAAGCCGTCTCTAGCAGAAGAGAAGAAAAAGCCGCCTCTAGCAGAAGAGAAGAAAAAGCCGCCTCTAGCAGAAGAGAAGAAAAAGCCGTCTCTAGCAGAAGAGAAGAAAAAACCGCCTCTAGCAGAAGAGAAGAAACCTCTAGCAGAAGAGAAGAAAAAGCCGTCTCTAGCAGAAGAGAAGAAAAAGCCGCCTCTAGCAGAAGAAAAGAAAAAACCTGGAGATGAAGAAAAAAAAGGAGAACATAGTAAAGTAAAGAAGAAAATTATAGGAAAGAAAAAAGGAAAGAAAATAAGGAAAGAAAGGAATAAGGGAAAAAATAAAGACTAAGATAATTTCTTTAAATTCAATAAAAAAGCTCAGATTTGCACAAAAATTTATAATCTGTTTGAGTTTATTAACTTTTATTCTTTTATTTTTCAAGGTATTGAATTACGGATTATTGCGATTAGATTTAATGAATGTAAAAATGGTTTTTGTGAGTTATAATAACACCAGTAGAGAGATTTATACGGTAAACCTTGATGGAACAGAATTAAAACAAGTTACCTACAGTAAGGAGAATGAAATAAAGCCTATCTGGTCACCTGATGGGGAAAAAATAGCCTACCTGCTCAGGGCATCGAGTAAGGAAGGTTACAGAATAAAAGTCATAGATGCTGATGGGAAAAATCCTATTGAGATTACTCCTTATCCCCTGTATGCAAGAGATATATCCTGGATAAAAGATGGGGAAAAAATTTTATATTCTTCTTCTCCACCCGGGTCAAAAAGAAAATTTGATGTCTGGTATATTAATTCTGATGGAAAGAAAGAAAAAAAATTAACAGATAACGACAAAAATAATGTATCACCATCATTATCTCCTGATAACTTATATATTGTTTATGAATCTTACTATGGGGATAATGATGGTCAGATTTATACAATGAATTTTGATGGTACTAATAAAAGGCAACTAACTAATACTGAGTGGAAGAATATCCAGCCTCTGTGGTCTCCTGATGGGAAAAAAGTAATGTTTTTGGGGAATGTTGCCCCTTATAATAAAGATATATTTACTATAAATTCAGATGGAACTGAAATTAACAATCTTACGAGAAGTGAAGGGAATGACTGGTTCCCCAGCTGGTCGCCAGACGGAGCAAAGATAGCATTTCAATCTGAACGGGATGGTAATATAGAGATTTATGTGATGAATTCAGATGGCAAAAATATAACCAGGCTTACAAAAAGCCCCTGTGCTATAGATTGGGGGCCTATATGGCATCCAAATGGAAAAAGAATTATTTTTCTATCTGATATGGATGACAGTGGCTGTAGTATATATATGGTTGATCTTAAAGGAAAAAAATTGCGAAAATTAGTCAATATTAATAGTAAATTGTCTCAACCAGATCTTTTTTATAAGAAACATTTTATGAATTAGTTTTTCTAAATTTTTTTTTATCCTTTCTCTTAAGTATTATTCCATAGCTGAAGTAAATAAGTTCTCATTTCCATAAATTTAAGGCATTTATATTGAATGTTTTCTTCAAAATTCTCATCTACTTCGATAGAAACTGATGAAAAAATATAAAAAAGAAAAAGAGGAATAATTGATTCTAATAGATTATAATCATCTGGATGAAATAACATATAAGAAGAATATTCATAAATAATTTTTATCCATAAGTCTGCAGGGAAGAAGATAATTTCTTTTTGAGATAGTACTTGCTCAACATGGCTAAAAGTATTTTCTGATAGAATCCTTCGTATAATAGATTTAAACTTTTCTATTTTTTTATTTCCTTCTGACTTTATTTCTTCGAGATTTAAATAAATCGTTTTAGGAATTATTTTATAATTATAACCAAAGGAAGCTATGTGTTTTTCTTCTTCACAATTACTCCAAATATCTCTATAAATTTTCATTAAACGGAAAATTGATGCCAAATTTTTTCTAAACGTTTCTGCCATTTCACTTATGTTACAATATTCATCGATATATTTCGAACCGAGAAATGTCTGTCCTAACTCAAAGCCTTCCCCAATTGCACAGGTATACATCCATATATCTATATCTATGTCAGTATTCCATATATCTTTTTCCAGAAAAGTTCTTACCAGATCTATAGAAAACCCGTAATCACCTCCTGCAGGATACCGGAGTTCAACTCCATAAAGACTTCGTGTTATAGGATAAACCAGATGATTTACTATAAGTGCATCATACCTGTGTGTAATATAAACAGGAGAAATATAGTCATAATTTACCTTGATTACAGGTGTTAATAAAGCTTCTACCCATTCAGGGTTAATACATTCCAGATCACCCCCTACAATAGCGCAGGCATCACAATTCAATATATCTGCAGTCTGAAACACTGCTCTTAAGAACTTTTTTCTATTCAATTCCTCTTCTATAAGAATTCTATGAACTGGCATGAAAGATGTATAGATAAAATTCAATTCACGGTCTTCATAAGGATCTAAAGTAAGGAAAATCTGATTTTCACTTTTAAGAGAATTAAAGGTAGCATTAATTAGCACTGCCTTGTAATCCGGAAAATATTTTGCTAATCCCAGGCTCAAAGCTTTTATCACATCCTTAAGAGATGTGTTTTTATTTAAACTCCCTATTCCAATTACTATATCTGCTTCCTGGATATGTTCTAATTTTACCATAATATGACGGGGTAGATTATCCATAATAATAACTCCTTACTTTAATTTAATATGTTTGAGATAGCCTTTTTTTTTACAGTTTAATATAGCTTTCCCCAGAAGCCAGTATATTTTGTTCCTTGAACTTTCAGGCAGTGTAATCATCAGTTCTCCAATAGTATCACCTAAAGGGCCTTCCTCTCCTTTGTTAGACCTCTCCTCAAATATTTCCGTAAATAAATCCCTTACTTCTGCTATTTCCTTTCCACCATGTTCGTAAAGAATTTCCCAGTCGCTACATGTAAGAGAGGAGGGAGATTTTTGTTCTACCGAATGTTTTTCATCCATAAAAGAACCTCCTGGAATAAATAAAAAGATAATAATTGCGATTATCTGAAGATATATGTTAATAAAATTCGAGATTACCGGGAATTATTCCTTTTATACTTAAAAGAAATCCTATGTTATACTTTTTATTGAAGGACTGGAATATATGTGTTAAAATAAGAACAGATTTTAGCTGCAAAATTAATACGTAAGGAGAAAATAGTATGCAATTGTCTAATAAATATATATTCAATAAAAAAGGGGCCGATGATTTAGAGAATTTTATTATAGCTCAGATAGCCTTCAATGAATTACAGAATAAAGTGCCGGAAATTCTTGGAAAACCGATTCTCTGTCATTCCTGTGGTGCTGCGGTGGTAGATATATCTTTTATTAAGGATATTCCCCCTGTAGGACTTCATTTTATCTGTGACTTTTGTAATTCTCTGAATAAAATAGATGAAAATCAATTCAATGTCCTTAAAACACTCCAGAAAGGAGTAATAGAATATTTTGAAGAAATGCAGAAAAAACAGGTAATAACGGACAGAATTGTGGCTTGTATAGATATTTCAGGCTCTATGCAGGGTGCCTATCTTAACAGTGTAAAGAATAGTCTTATTGAGACATTAAAGGATTTATCTGTAAATTCTCCGGAAAGTTCTTTTGCTCTTATTACTTTTACTGACTGGATAACTCTTTATAACTCTAGTGGTGAAGAAATTATTACACTGCATGATGAAGTTCTTTATGATAAAGATAAAATTTCCAGAATTTTTGAAGAGGCACAATTTCAGTTTAAACCTATAAAAGATACCTATAAAAATTGGATTAATTTAATTGCCAATCTCAGGGCAATCTCTAGCACTGCCCTGGGACCGGCGGTAATTGGTGGAGTATCTCTTTTAAAAGGTGGTGGCCGTGTAATTTTACTTACCGATGGGCTTTCTAATATAGGTGTCGGTTCTCTTCAGGGTTATCCACGCACCGGAACAAGTACCTTTTATAAAGAACTGGGACAACAATGTAGAGATAAAGGTATAATGATTGAAATTGTTGGGGTATCAGATTCTTGTAATACTTCTATAGAACTGGAAAGCATTGGCGAAATGGCCCGTCTTACAGGAGGAGATATATATTTTGTAGATGTGAATGAGCTGAATAGAACGTTTGATGCTCTTTCTCAGACAGATATGCTGGGGAAAAAAGTAAATGTCAGATTAATTCTTCCTAAAAATGTAGTTTTAAAAGATTCAAGCGGAGATGTTTTGTTTCGTAATGAAAACCAGGGTTTGGAAGCACATATGGGTTACGTTAATCCCGATAGAAAATTCTGTGTTTCCCTGGGATTAATCAATGATCGCCCTGTCAATGAAGAAATCCCCTTACAGGTTCAGATTGAATATATATCTATGGATGGTAAAAAGAGAAAAAGAATTTATCAGGATAAGATTATTGTTACAGATAAAAAGGAAACTGTAGTAGACAACTTTCAGAGTGAGGTTTCAGATGAATTTTATACACAAAAATCTGCTGAATTAGGGAAAATAGGACAGGAGGCAGCAGGTATAAAAAATCTTAAAGCTTACACAGATAGACTGAGAATATATCAGGAAATGGCAAGGGGAGACAAAAAACAGAGATTTGCAAGAAGTGCCGAGCTTATGACTAAAGAAGCGGAGGATATGGATAAATTAAGATCTGAGAGAAGTAAAGATATGAGATATATGAGATTTCAGTCACGGTTATCCTATGGCACCAGTGGAGATCTGAGACAGTCACTCAGAACGACACGGCAGACCAGAACGATAAAAGGAGAGTAAAATGAAGCGAACAGTGCAACTAAGTACGGCAACAGGTAAGTTAGTATCCATCTTACAAGCCTGTCCCTGTCCGGGCTCTTACGCAAAATCTATGATCCTGTTACAATGAAATCTGTTATTACAGAATATACAGTTTTGCATTTATTTAAGTTATAACTTTCTCCTTTGACGGCATATCTTCTGCTCCAGAGCCCGGACAGGGACAGGTGTATATGTTTTTGGATACTTTTTACCTGTTGCGGTATTAAGCCTCTGCAAAGGATGCAAAGACTAGGTACGTTACTATATATTTCCCGGAAGTTCGACAAGTAAAGGTCAAAAATGAGGGGTTAAAGTGTCATAAATCCTTTA
>Ga0302240_1000985_pt1 | contig 24732 bp, 17 predicted proteins | sample AAG_UR_His_MG_FD_193538 | JGI IMG/M metagenome (GOLD analysis project Ga0302240, IMG submission 193538) | Enriched activated sludge microbial communities from anaerobic digester in WTTP, New Holstein, Wisconsin, United States - AAG_UR_His | ecosystem: Engineered > Bioreactor > Anaerobic >... | reverse complement strand
TATGTCTCCTTTTGAAAGAAGAACCGAAGAAAACCTGTCTTTTTCGGAACAGCAGGCGGAAAATGCAAGGCTTACTGCAGAGAAGATTGCAGATGTAAGGGCACTGGAAAAGGAGCTTGGAATTCCCTGGACAGTATTATTAGGGGGAGAGACAGGTGAGGTCGGCAAGATGAATACGAGAAAAGAAGACATCGAGGCGTATGCCGAAGGTATTGTTGAAAACATGAAAAGGCTTGGTATTGACCCAGCACTTGGTATTCGTAAGATAGCTGTGAATGATGGCACTGCACATGGGGGCACACCTCTTCCAGACGGAACAGTGGCTGATGTAGCAATAGCGTTTGATATATTAAAGATGGCTACAGATTTTGGAAGAAAATACGGATGGGCAGGCTCGGTTCAGCACGGCGCATCGACTTTGCCAAATAATGCATTTAGTTTATTTCCAAAAAACAAGGCAGTAGAGGTGCATCTTGCCACAGGTTTTCAGAATATCACATTCGATAGTGGAATTTATAAGATAAAAGGTGCTCAGAGCGAGATCGAACAGTTTTTAGCTGATAATTTTAGAGGGGAGTGGAAGGCAGGTAAGACATTTGCTCAATTCGCCTACAGTACACGTAAACAGGCTACAGGCCCATTCAAATGGATGGTATGGACTATGCCAGATGATATAAGGGCGAAGGTTTCAGAGATACTCTATGACCAATTTTCCTTTCTGTTTGAACAGCTCGGTGTAGTCGATACAAAGGATTTAATAGCCAAGCACACAACTATACACGATTTCCATCTTGCTCATCCGAAAGAAAATGAAACAGCATCTGTCGATAGAGGTAAGGAAGACACCTCTGGTTTGGCTGATTAGCGTTTATTATTGTTCGGTAGTTTTGAGTTTGAGTTATTAAGAACGGGGTCGGGTTTGTCCGCCCCGTTTTTTGCGATTTCAAGCAACTTCTCGAGCTGAAAATTGGATTTTTCTGATATGTCGAGCATTTCGTTGAATGTGTTAAGGTATATAATGGTTTTTTTCACTGCGTCATGAGAAGACAATGAAGCATCAGAGAACACGTTAATCATGGAAATCATTAGAAGCCACCATGCAAGTTTTTCGAAAGCCTCTTTGTTAAACCACAGGGTTTCCTTGTAACGGTTTACTTGCAGATAAAGTTGTACATCTGGGTCTGAAATGAGCGGCATGAGTATTGGAAATATGAGTTCAGCGTTTGATTCTATCAGGCAATTTTGATGTGTTGTCAGTATCTTTGTTGTCAGAAGAGACCATGAGCTTTGCTCTTTGTCATAGCCGCAATCCAGAAGTGTATTGGAAATTATGAGACCTAGTTTCCATTCATCAATCCAACTGCGGCTCAGCGCGGGCTTTTCCGGTTCATTGGAGACGATGTATCCTAATCTGTGGGCAAACAACCAGCAGAAAATCGTGTGCAAAAAGTCATGCAAATTGTTTTGTTGGGGCAATATGTCCGAAATATTGTATTTATGATCTTCTTGTTGATAATCTCTGAAATGATCAACCACATGGGGCATCTCAATTATGAATTTTGCACAGTGCATTATTTTGCTGGCAAGTGCCGTTTCATCCCCCGTGATGTTGGTGTATTGTTTGATCGCCTGAAACAGGCTTAATGTTTTATACTCAATATCATTTAAAATCTCTCTCCGGGCGGTTTTTTGTCTATCGAAAAACACATCATTGCTCGCTTCAATATATCTTTTGAGGGAATACGGATTTATCAATTCGGAAAAACTGCTGTGGATGGGTTGCAAAAAAACCTCATTAAGCGCATCATAGATGTTTGAAACGCCACGCCCATTGAGATATGAGGTGAGAGATGCGTAATGTTGTTTCTCGTTATCCTGAACCTCGCGGAAATCCATAAAAACATGATAATCATAAGGTTCAAGCTCAATAAACAAACCTTCATCGAGAAGCCCTATGTTTTTTCTAATATATTCAAGTTCTGTAGTATGATCTCTAAAGATTGTGAAAAGATTATCAGCAACGCCCAGATTTAACCCATCTATCAGGGTTTTCTTGATCAACGTCCTTTTGGCGTCTTGTTCGTTTTTAACTGAATATGCGACAGAGTTTTTAACCCAGCCCTTCGCATGGTTGTTTTTATTATTGTAAACTACAAGTGCGCTTCTATTGTCGTATCTATTGGAATACGCAAAGACATCTTCATTAACCTTGCCGTTGTCGGTAAAAAAGTCATAAAGAAGGAAGTTGTCAACACCGGCAAAGAGGTACTTATTATGCAAAAGTGGAAATATCTCTCTTTCATGGCGTTTAATGAGGTGATAATCAGGCGTTTCCTCCCAATATGCCTTTCTATATTCCATGCCGTATTTTTCGGTAAATCCTTCTATCTGCCCATGACCAAACATGGGAAGTCCGGGCATTGTGACCATCATTGTGCAGATACCAAAATATTTTTTGTCTTTTCCAAATTGTTCGACGGCAGTTTTTTCATCGGGATTGTTCATGAAATTAACGAGTCTCTTTAGGATTTCAGGATCAAACTCAAGTATATTTTTCATAACGGTGCGGTACTTTGCATTTTCTTCATCTCTCAGCATGTTCATAAATGCGCTGTTATAAACCCTGTGCATCCCGAGGGTACGCACAAAATAGCCTTCGAGCAGCCAGAAAGCCTCTGCCATCAAAAGTGTATCAGGTGCCTCAGATGCAATGCGGTCGACGACCTCTCTCCAGAATTCATGAGGTATATGTGCATCGAAATCATCCTTATTCATGCTGTATTCCGACCTTGTAGGGATTGCCCCTCCCTTTCCAGGTTCTGGAAACCAGAGTCTTTGGTAGTGTTTTTTTGTCAATGTCATTGCTGCATCGAAACGAATGATAGGAAATTTACGGGCTACATGGATGATAGTCTGGATCATGGCCTCACGGACTTCTGGTTTCAGATAGTTTAGTTGTGCCGTGTCGTTCCAGGGCATACTGGTACCATCATTGCCATGGTATATGTATATTTCTTCGCCTGTTTGTCTGTCGAGTCTCTTGAATACTACAGAAGCATCAGTTCGGTCAAAGTAATGGTCTTCTATGAAAATTCCGATCCGTCCGTCATGCGACAGGTTATGCTTTTGGAATGAATACCAGGGAAATGGATTGTGTTTAAGTGAAACGAACCAATCCGGATGTTCTATAACCCATCTGGAAAAAATGCCTGTGTGGTTTGGTACCATATCGCTTGCAAGGCGGATACCACGCTGCCATGCCTTGTCTTTCAAAACCATGTATGCGTTTTCGCCTCCGAGATGGTTTGCGATAGTATAATCGTACAGGGAATAGGCGGATGGTGCTGCCTCCGGGTTACCGCAAAGTTGTTTTATCTTTTGTGAGGCAGGACTCCTCTCCCATAAACCAATAAGCCACAACCCAGTAAAACCCTGTTTTTGTATGATATCAAGCTCTTCATCCGGTATCTGGTCAAGCTTTCTTATTGGTAGGCCATATTTTTTGGATAACTGGTCAAGCCATACATATATGTTTTTGGCAATTAGGACAAGTTGTGGCATCCATGCGAGATCAGGGCTGAAACGTTCTGATTCGGCAAATTCCATACCAAAACCAGCCTTGAAGCTGATGGCTGCAGTTGGCCCTGGACCGGTAAAGGTTATCTTTTCTTCTTCCTTTATCAGGTCAAGACTTCCAAGAATTCTAAACTGAAACCTTTTCAGCAGAAAGCCCCAGTTTTCTCTGATGTATTCAATTTGTCCGGGCAATGAATGCGGCGATGCTATCGCTGGGCTTCTCAGCATGTCTATCAGATTTTGATTATATGGACCGAAAAAAGGAGATGTACCAAAAAAATCCTTTAACCCTGAAATGACCTTTAGATATACGGTTTCCTTCTTCAGCGTCGCATCATCGAACAGTTCAAACACAATGGAAAATGCCGGGTTCATATTTGCAAGCCACAGAAGCAGCATCTCTTCCAAAACAATCAATCTGTTTGGAATGTTAGATGTTTTGCCCTCTATATAGTCATTGGTATTTATCTGATTCTTATATACAGATACAGGTGGAAATTGTTCTGTAAATTGGTAAAATGTTTTCTCAACCGCATCTTTGCCAAAATTCACATATAAGTAATCGAGGGCACTTTTCATTACAGTGCTGTCGATCTCCTGCCTGTACAATGCCACGATAAAATGTAAAATTTCATCGATAAGACCCATCGCATTTATTTGACCCACCTTCAAGGATTGCTCTGGAAAAGAGACCAGGTCCTTTTTCATGTTTATCTTTTGCGTAAACATACGCGCGGCATGAAAATTTGCAAAGACGACGTTGCCATTCAAAGAAAACAATGTGTCATCAAACTGATAGAGGTCTCTTGCCTCTCGGGAGATATGGAATTCCATGATATATGACAAAGACATATTATTGCGACATGCTAACATAGAGAAACTGTTGAGTCAACTAACGAAAGCAAAACAAAAATAATTATACTAATAAATGATTCAAAACCTTCCGAGAAACATGCTGAATGCATTTACCGTTGTCACGAAACCGTTTAAAGAATGGAAAATTCTTGCCAAGCATGGTGATTGTTGTCATGTTTTGACTAACTAAGGTTTTATGCCTGTATGGAGATAGGTTATACCCATGGTGAGTTTATATACTTTTATCTGTTTGAAACCTACTTCTTCCATGATCTTTGCAAATTCATCAGGCGCAGGAAAATTCATAATAGAATCGGCAAGGTAATAATAGGCACCCACATTCATTGAAAACCTTTTTGCGAGATGAGGCAGGATATGGTTCAGATAGATGCTATAGAGCTTTCTGAATATGGACTTTCTCGAAAAGGTCATTTCCAATACAACAATTTGACCACCCGGAATTATTACCCGCATCATCTCCTTGAGCGCCGATATCCTGTCGGGAATGTTTCTGATGCCAAAGGCAATACCCGCAACATCGAATGTTTTGTCGTCAAAAGGCAAAGAAAGGGCATCAGCACGTATCAGGCGTATCCTGTCAGAAAGCCTTTTTTTGTTTATCTTGGTTTTTCCTGTATCAAGCATCTCATCAACAAAGTCAACCCCAGTAACGGAGATATCTGGATAACTTTCAGCAGCCATTATAGCGAGGTCTGCTGTTCCACAGGCAACATCGAGATAGTTTAGATTTTGAAAAAAATGCATCTTTTTTACAGCAAAACGACGCCAGGCAATATCCCTGCGCATACTTAAGAAGTGATTAAGGAAATCATATCTTTTAGTTATGGTAGAAAAGATTTCTTTTACCATCTCGATATGCTCAGTTTGTGTGATCTTGTTTACAGAAGGATATTTGTTTTTTGAATGTTTTTCCATTTGAATAGCCTTGTTCTAAGCAGGTCAAAACTTCATAAATATTGATGCCAATTTCGGAGTTGTTGTTATGCCGAGTTTTTGTGATAGAATAATCCGGTCTTTCCCATAAGTCAAATATATATATGCAAACCCTTATTAAGATCTTTTGATAATTTGTGCTTTTCATTTGTTTTGCCTTTGGGGGAGGTAACCAGGCAAAGAACGTGTTGGACAAATTAGGAAATATTTTATTTCAGGTGGACTACTTTTGGTGAAAAAACTGGGTTAGTTTAGCATGATAATTTACAGGTACGTGATGCCGCTTTCACAAGACCGCATTTAGCGCCTCCTGTACCTGCGCTAGTCGATAAGGTTTTGTAAGGGCGCTTCGAAAACCGTACCGGGCATAATCAGACATCACCGGGTCATTGGAATACCCGCTCGCGACAATGGCCCGGACGTCTTTGTCCATCTCCAGAAGGGTCTCGATGGTTTCTTTCCCTCCCATGCCGCCAGGGACCGTCAGGTCCAGGATCACCACATCGAACGGTTGTGCCGATTTCAGGGCCTCTTTATAGGCTCGTATCGCCTCCTCTCCGTTTTTCACGGTGATTGCAGTATGCCCCATGAGATCCAGCATGTCCGAGATCATATCACGGATGTATTCCTCATCGTCCATGACCAGGATCCTACGTCCCGGCATTGAGGGTTGGCGGAGGGACTCTGCTGTCTGATCCGTCTCTAACATAGGGGCGGCTGGCAAATAGATGCTGAATCTTGCCCCACATCCAGGGGGCGAGTCCACGGTGATCCGCCCCTTGTGTTTATCAACAATGGAGTAGGCTACGGCCAGTCCTAGTCCGTTGCCCTTGTCCTTTGTCGTAAAGTACGGGTCAAAAACCCGCTTGAGGTCCTGCTCCTCGATGCCTGGCCCCTGATCCTGCACGGTTAGCCTGACGTAGTCGCCCTCGGGCAGGGTCAGTTCATTGTCGGAAGATAGGCGGATGTTTTCCCCTGCCACCTCGATCACCCCTCCCCGGGGCATGACCTGGACCCCATTGAGGACCAGATTGTGAATGACCTGGGATATCTGTCCTCGGTCTATTTCGGAGGCGTGCAAATCCGGCGGCAAGGTGAAGTTGCAGCGGACATTGGAACCGGTCGCGGCAAACGTCGCGGACTCCTTCACCAGGTCCGCCAGTTGGGCGGATTGTTTGACCGGGGCGCCCCCCCTCGCGAAGGTGAGCAGTTGATACGTCAGGTTATTGGCCAGCAAGGCGGCGTTTTCCATGCGCTCCAGTCTTGAAAACACCTTTTCCGAGGGATTCACCTCGGTTTTGGCTAGGGACAGGTTGCCTATGATCCCGGCCAAAAAGTTGTTGAAATCGTGCGCAATCCCCCCGGCCAGGACACCCAGGGACTCGAGTTTGTCGAGCTTGGAGAGTTCCTGCTCCATTTTCCTCTGCTTGGCGATGTCCCGAAACACCAGGACGGAGCCTATGACGCCACCATCCGCATCCAATATGGGGGCCGCGGTGTGGGCGATGAGGAATTTGGTGCCGTCCCTGTGAATCAGGGTTTTGTCCAGGCTCAATCCACTCTCGGCATCGATCCCTTTTCCAGACGCCTCATTGTCGGCCGCGAGGGCCTTGGGCCCGGCGATCCGGAAAATCTCGGCAAGGTTTCGGCCCATGGCCTCGGCCTCCGTATAGCCGGTGAGCGCCTCGGCAACCGGGTTCATGAGGGTGACGTGGTCCTTGCGGTCCGTGGAAATCACGCCCTCGCCGATGCTCCGAATGGTGATCCTGAGGCGTTCCTCTTCTGCCTTCAGTGCCTCTTCGGCCTGTTTACGCTCTGAAATATCCCGGGAAACCCCCTGGATCGCAATCGGCCGGCCCTGCTCGTCCCGGACAAAGGTCACCTTGGCCTCGACCCAGACATGGGTTTCATCTTTACGTCTATGAAGCAGCTCCATAGCCGCAAAGCGGGTTGGGTCCGCCTGGCCGGTTTCTTCTGCGTCCATCTCCTCTTGCAATCTGTTCAGGGCTCTTTCCAAGGATTCAGGGGCGATTAGCCCTTCAATGCCGACTTCCATCGCCTCTTCCGCGGAATAGCCCATCAGCTTCTGAACCGACGGGCTCACATAATCATAACGCATGGTTTCCAGGTTCACGACCCATATCGTGTCGGTCACGTTTTCCGCCAGGAGCCGATAGCGGCGCTCAGAAGCCTCTAAATCGGCGGATTTGGATTCAAGCAGTTTTTGGGATTCAACAAGCTGCCTGTTGGCCTCCTCCAGTTCGGAGGCAAGCCTCCTGGCTTCCGCATACTTCTCCTGAATTCGTTGATTGGCTTGCAGAAGATATTCTGTGGTGTTTTGATATGTCTTACCGCTTTGAAACATCCGCTTCCAAAAGGAAGCCGGGTTGCGAGAGGCGAACCGGATCCGGTACAGGCACCCTTTGGCACCATAAAAAGGGGCGTCCGGCCATGTCCTGTTACCGTATTTATCGGCCGATACCTGGCATTCGATTTCCTCGACGTGAGCGACCGGCATGTGGAAAAAGGTGGGCATCCCGGCCAGTATCCCCCGCATATAATCACAGTCACAGCGAGTCTTTTTGCTTCCGTCGTGGTATCGCTCCTCCACAAGCGCCCACGAATCTCCCAGCTCATGGACAAACACATCGCCCTTGGCCCTGACCATCCGACTGTACTTGGGGATGGAGGAATAACCGATTTTAGGATCCTTGGTGAGCCGGGCGATCCGGTCCAGGATGCCATACGATCCGAAGCGCATGGTCGCCAGCGCCATATGGTAAACCGCCTCTTCGTCGTCCAGGATCCGGATCATCCGCTGGTAGAGCGTCTGTAAAAAGCCATGGGAAATCCAGTTGTTGTCGTCCATTAGATAGGCTTCGTCGAGGTCCAGGCCCTCTAACAGATCGCCGAGGGAACCGTCATTCTTCTCGCGCACATACATGAGCAGGGTCTGGCTGATCCGGCAACTGATTTCGGGTTCTGTAGATGATGGGATGTGCATGATGCTGTTCCGTCCTCCTTCATGCGTCTCGGCCTATCGTCACCGAATGGCAAGGGTGATAATGATTTGACCAAGACTTATTTTTTTTAGCATAGTTTCAGAAGAAGAGTCAAGGATTATAAAATTTTATCAAATAAACAAAAAATCGATTATTTCCAAGAACATCTTTCATACGGAAACTTATGAATTTGTTCAAAGCTGTTTCTCCATATAATTCTGTTCATGTTGTTTTATTCTTCCAGTATACCTTTCTTTTTAATCTTGCTTAATATTTCAATTGTGCAAATTCTTCAAGCAACTTTGTCTTGTTGTTTGCATCATGTATATGGGAAGGGGTAAATATCCATACATATCAAATAGATACATGTTAATTGTGAAAGACCGTGTAAATGTCTTTAATTAAACGAAAAGAATATTTTTGTATTTTTTCAAGAAGGATGTTTAGAGCCTTTTTTCAGGTAAGAAAGATAGTAATTTTTAAATGTCACTCCATATACAATGATTATAATCATTATGCTTATTGACAGGGATAAATAAATATTGACTTCAGGGACAGACCTTAACCCGTACAGGAGTATTAGAAGAACGATGCCTGCTGATATGGATTTAATGATATCCCTCATGGTTTTTTTTGACATCCTATAGTTAAATCTATGCCTCAGTAAAATGTATAAAAATGAAAAATTATAAAATGAAACAATTGAGGTGGCGAGCGAGATACCGAGGTTTCCAAATGGAACCATAAGGGATGCTGCAAGCAATGCGTTGATCACGATGGATGTAATGCCGATTATTGCAGGTGTTTTCATATCATGGAAGGCATTAAAAATTCTGACGAGTGATATTGAGAGTGCATAGAAGATCAGACCTATGCTATAGCCTAACAGTGCCCTGTTCGTTAGAAGTGTATCTTTGTCGGTAAAGGCACCTCTTTCATAAAGTATCTTTATGCAGATATCACCCATTGAACAGAGAAAGATTGATGCAGGTATCAGTGTTATGCAGAGCAGCATGATTGAACTGTCTATGTTTGCAAAGATCCCCTTCCACTCCTTTTTGTGGTAAAGCTTTGATATCTTTGAAAACGCAACTGTGTAAACAGGAACAGCGAACAAACTAAACGGGAGTATGAAAATCCTAAAGGCATATGATAGAGAAGCGACCTCACCGTGCGGTAGATAAGATGCGATAATCCTTCCAATAAAACCGTTTATCGGTACAATAGATGTTGCAATGAGGGCGCCAAAGAAAAGCCTTTTTGTTTCGTTTACCGCTGGGTGATTAAGGTCGAGAGAAAGGCTGTATCTTATTTTAAATCTTCTCAAATAAGGGTATTGAACCAAAATCTGAAGTGCTGAACCCAACGAAACACCAACGGCAAGGCTATATATGCCGAGCTTTTTACTGAGGAGAATAGCAGCACTAATAAATACAATATTCAATACGATTCCAGACACCTCTGGCGCTGCAAAGTGTTCTTTGGCGTTCAAAAATGCCTTTACAACGGATAGTATTGTGTGGAGGCTTATAACAGGTATCATCAGGACAAACAGTTTTCTTGTTATGTCCTTTGCCTCTGGGCTGAATCCTGGCGCTATGATGCTCACTATAGTTGAACTCAAAAAGAAAAATATAAGCGATATAAAAATTGTGATAATAATAGAAAGGTTTATAAAGGTAGCGTATATAGTAGAATAGTGCCTTGTGTCATTAATGTACCTTGAGCATACAGGAACGAGAAAGGCACTTGTAGCGCCGGAGAAAAAAAGTGTTTGGATAAGCTCGGGGAAATTGTATGCAACTATGAATGCATCTACCAATAAAGTTGCGCCGAAAATATATGCCTGTATCGCCTCCCTTATGTACCCGAGTGGTCTACTGATTAATGTGATTATTGTTATTACAGAGCCCTTTTTGATTATGTCTTTTGTTGAGTTGCTATGAAATGCTTCTTCAGATGTTTTCTCTTTCAATATTTTTTCTCTTAACCGTTTTCCGCAATTTGTTGATAGCCTTTTGTTCTATCTGTCTTATTCTTTCCCTTGTAACTCCGAATATCTTTCCGATAGCTTCGAGTGTCTGCGGTTCTTCGTCGTCAAGCCCGTATCTCATTGTAATCACTTTTTTTTCATCGTTTGTTAATGCATCGAGCCATGATGCAATTTCCTCGACCCTTTTAACGTGTTCATAAGCTGAGAGAGGTTCTTCAAAAGATGTATTTGGTAGGATATCTTCTAAGGTAAGTTTACCTTCATCATCAATTAGGGTTTCAAGTGAATACGTCTTGATTACAACCGAAAAGAGGTTTTTTACAAACTCTACGTTAAGCCCTGTATGTTCAGCGATGTCTTCAGGCTTCGGTTCACCTTCGCCCTTTTCTGTGAAGCTGTTTATTGTTCTTGTTATTCTGTTGATTCTCGAGGAGATGTGGACAGGCAGCCTTATTGTCCGAGAGTAATTTGCAATTGCCCTTTCAATGGATTGTCTTATCCACCATGTTGCATATGTTGAGAACTTGCAGTTTCTCGAGGGGTCAAATTTTTCAACTGCCCTTATTAAACCGATATTACCTTCTTCTATAAGGTCAAGGGTGGAGACACCACCATAATTTGCGTATTTTTTTGCAATCTTTACTACAAGTCTCAGGTTTGCCTCTATGAGTTTTCTTTTTGCCTCAGCATCTCCATGCGCAATCTTTTTGGCGTACTCATTCTCCTGTTGTTGAGACAAAATTGGAAGTTTTCTCAACTCCTTAAGGTACAATTTTTCTACCTGAAACTCTTCATAGGTTGGGGGTTTGTGTTGATTATTATCTTCTTTCAATTTCTCCACCCTTGTTCACCTATGAGTTTAACGAATCTGCAACCACCATAATTTTCCTCTATATACGAATCACCATCCTTACGTGTATATACGATAAGGTCTTGAACAAACTCTTCACCGACCGGAATGACAAGTCTTGAGCCTGGTTTTAGCTGAGCAAGTAATGTTTTGGGAACAACCGGAGCCGCAGCCGTCACTATGATTCCATCGAAAGGACTATGTTCTCTCCAACCGAGCGTGCCGTCACTAATTGTTATTACAATATTTGTATATTTTAAATCATCCAGTGTTTTTCTCGCCCTTTTTGCAAGCAACGGGATTCTTTCAATAGAATATACCTGTTCAGCTATCTCAGCGAGGACTGCTGTCTGATATCCGGAACCTGTTCCTATCTCGAGCACCTTTTCATCTCCTTTTAATTGTAGTAATTCTGTCATAAGTGCCACTATGTAGGGTTGTGAGATGGTTTGCTTCTCACCGATGGGTGCTGGATAGTCTTCATATGCCTGAGGCCATAAGGCATCATCGAGAAAAAGATGTCTCGGCACCTTTTTTAGGGCATTTATTACCCGCATATCCTTTATGCCTCTTGGTATAATCTGAGTTTCCACCATTTTGAGTCTTTTATTTGAGTAATCATTCAATTTCATAATGATAGTTCTTTAGCCCTTTTTGTTGCCTTTTCAACTGCTTTGATAATATTGCCCTTAAATGCCTTTTCTTCCAGATGTGCAAGTCCCGATATGGTTGTGCCTCCTGGAGACACTATCATTTCTTTCAATACGGTAGGGTGCAGCCTCTCTTCCTCGAGCATCCTCAGTGTACCCCTAACTACCTGAAAGCTTATCAAACTTGATTTTTCTCTCGGTATGCCCATTTTTACACCGGCATCTATCATGGCTTCCAGAAAAAGGAGGAAAAACGCGGGTCCGCTTCCGCCCATTGCTGTTATGGCATTCATCATTTCTTCGCCTGTTTCAATTATTTTCCCGAGAGGCGCCAATATTCTTTGAACATCTTCGAGTTCGTTGTTTTCTACCAAGTTGTTGTATGTCAAGCCAATGATGCCCTCACCAACTTTCACGCAGATATTGGGCATTAACCTTATTATCTTTACCGATTTTCCTATTGCTTCTGCTATGTTGGAGATTGTGATACCAGCCACTATCGATATAATGATATTTTCATCTGTTATACTTTGAGATATAACATTCAGAAGTGTTTTTGAATCCTGTGGTTTTACTGCTACAACGATATATTTTGACAATTTTACAAGTTCATTAGGATGTTCGGCTATTCTTATGTTATATGTTTTTTCAATAAAATCAGCTCTATCTTTCTTTGTCTCTGATAAAAGAATATTGTGCTGTTCTATGCTGTCATTGTTGAGGATTGATTTTAATATCGCCTCGCCCATATTTCCAATACCTATTATGCCAATCTTGTTTGAAATCATACCTCTCCCTGAAGATGGTTTTGTAGAATATATTTTTATAACAAAAGGTTAGAAAATTTTAAAGTTAAAATATGCTTCTCGGTGTATAGCTTGTATGAAGCAGATGATGTGATTTTTCGCCCAATGGTTTTAACAAGTATTCTTCATAAATCTTTTTTATCGATGGATTTTCATGCGATTTCCTGTATTTCAGCGACTTATCCTCATTGTATAATGCCTTTGCCCTCAATGTTCTTGTTTCATAATTGACTGGAATGGGCTGCCCTCCGCCACCGACACAACCGCCGGGACAAGCCATGATCTCAATAAAATGATAATCTGCATCGTTATGTTTGATCTTCTCCATTAATTTTCTTGCATTGCCAAGCCCGTGTGCAACAGCGACCTTGACATCTCCAATGCCATCAACCTTTACTGCTGCCTCTTTAATCCCTTCGAGGCCGCGTACAGCGATAAAATCCAGGTTTTCAAGTGATTTACCTGTTGCTATTTCATATGCAGTGCGTAAAGCCGCCTCCATTACCCCGCCAGTTGCCCCGAATATTGTTGCTGCCCCGGTATATTCACCCATAGGATTGTCGTATGTTTCATCTTCAAGATTACAAAAATCGATGCCAGCCTCTTTTATCATCCTGGCAAACTCCCTTGTCGTTAGGACGTAATCAACATCTTTATAACCGCTGTCAGTCATCTCAGGCCTTGTACATTCGAATTTCTTCGCTGTGCATGGCATAACAGATACTACAACCATATCCTTTGGGTTGATACCCTCTTTTTCTGCAAAATAGGTTTTGCACAAAGCGCCGAGCATCTGATGGGGTGATTTGCATGTCGAGAGATGTGGCAAAAGTTCAGGATAGAAATGTTCTATAAATTTAATCCATCCAGGACTACAGCTTGTGATAAGCGGTAATGTGCCTCCTTCGTGAACCCTCTTTAAAAGTTCACTACCTTCTTCAATGATTGTGAGGTCAGCGGCGAAGTTGGTATCAAATACCCTGTCAAAACCGAGTTTTCTTGCAGCAGCAAGCATTTTGCCAGTAACAAGCGTACCCGGTGGATATCCAAATTCCTCTCCGAGTGCAGCCCTGACTGCCGGTGCATCCTGTATAATCACAAATTTGGAAGGATCCGAAATAGCATTCCAAACCTCTTGTGTATCATCCTTTTCTGTAAGTGCACCTACAGGACAGACAAGCGTGCACTGTCCGCAGTTAGTGCATGCAACTTCGGCGAGACCATTTAGAAAGGCTGGCTCTACACGTGTTTCAAAACCCCTGCCTTGTAAGGCAAGGGCATTTACTGATTGGATGTTTCCGCATACAGATACACAGCGACGACAGAGGATGCATTTGCTGTTATCTCTTCTTATCGAAGGTGATGAATCATCAATACCGCCTTTGCTTTTTGCTCCCTGGAAATGTATCTCGGTAACACCTAGTTCATGGGCAATCTTTTGTAATTCACAGTTTAAATTGCGGTGACATGTAAGACAATCCATAGGGTGATTGGAAAGAAGCATTTCAACAGCAAACTGTCTTGCCTTTCTTACCTTGTCGGTATTGGTATGTACCTTGAGACCGTTGGAGGCTGGAAATACACATGACGCCTGTAAATTACCAATACCTTCAACCTCTACCAGACATACCCTACAGGCGCCTATTGCCTGTACTTCCGGTAAATAGCACAGGGTAGGTATATGGATGTTTGCTTTTAATGCGGCTTGTAGTATGGTTGTGCCTTCAGGTACCTCTATTTCAAGACCGTTTATGGTTAGTCTAATCATGCCTTTTCTCCGTTAAATTATTCTTCAGTTCTTACATAACAGTGTAGGCATCTTTTTGCCTCTTCAACAGCCTCTTTAACTGAATACCCAAGCATAACCTCTTTGAAGTTCTTATATCTTTCAGACAGGGGCAATTCAGGCATTTTTTCACGACCCATCTCTTTTTGATATGCTTCTTCATTATAAGACACTCTCAAGGCAAGTAGTTCCTCTCTTGGAGTTTTTGAAAAAATGCCATCCCCTCCCAAGAATTTATCAATTGATTTTGCAGATGCCTTTCCGTCGGCAATTGCCTGTACGACCGAGTCTGGCCCACGCACATTGTCACCTGCGGCAAATACACCGATCTTATTTGTTGAAAAACTGAAGAGATCCGCCTCAATTGTTCCGTTTTTATTTATATTTATACCGTCGCCATTTATATAAGATGTATCTGGTATCTGTCCGATAGAAGCAATAACTGTGTTTACTTCAAGTACAAATTCTGAGCCTTCGATTGGGCTTGGTTTGCGGCGTCCACCATTATCAAACTCATTTAATGCCATACGAACACATTCGATACTTCTTACTTTCCCGTCTTCTATATTTATCTTTTTAGGCGCCACAAGGGTAAAAATCTTTATACCTTCATGCTCGGCATCCACTATTTCTTCTTTGTATGCAGGCATATCGTCCTTTTCTCTTCTGTATAGGATAAAAACGTCTTTAGCGCCTATCCTTAATGCTGAACGAGCCGCATCTATCGCAACATTCCCGCCCCCGATAACTGCAACATTTCCATCGACCTTAACTGATTTTCCAAGGTTGAGGTTTCTGAGGAAGGTGACTCCATCAAGCACGCCTTCTGCATCCTCGCCGACTATGCCTAATTTCTGGCCTTTGTGTGCTCCAGTTGCAAGCAGAACTGCAGAAAAACCTTCTTTTTCTAAATCTTTAAATGTTATGTCAACGCCGAAAACGTTGTTATATTTAATCTCTACCCCGAGATCCGTTATGGTTTTAATCTCATTGTTTAAAACGTTTCTCGGAAGTCTGTAATCTGGGATACCAACAGCAAGCATACCGCCAGCAACGGGCAATGCCTCGAAAACCGTTACCCTGTAACCTTTGCATGCAAGATAATATGCGGCGGTAAGACCGGCAGGTCCAGCACCTATTATGGCGATTTTTTCCTGTTTCTGGTCAGCCTTTTCTGGTCTGTAGGGTTCAAATGAGTTCATATCATAGTCAGCGGCAAACCTCTTTAAAGAACATATGGCAAGAGGTTCGTCAATCTGACTCCTTCTGCATTTACTCTCACATGGATGGATACACACCCTGCCGCATACTGCCGGAAATGGGTTGTCTTCCTTAATAAGCGCAATGGCTTCCCTGAATCTTCCCTCACTGATAAGCGTTATGTATCCCCAGGCATTTTGGTCTGTCGGACATGCATTTTGACAAGGCGCATCAAAAAGTGAACTGCAAACACCTGCACGACAGTGTTTATGCTTTATGTGTTCTTCGTATTCATCTCTGAAGAAACGAAGTGTTGAAAGTACGGGATTTGGCGCTGTCTGACCTAAACCACAAAGGGCCGATTGTTTTATGCTTGTAGAGAGTTCTATGAGTTTGTCAATATCACCCTCTTCGCCCTTGCCGTGTGTGATGCGGGTTAGTATCTCAAGCATCCGTTTAGTGCCTATTCTGCAAGGAGGACATTTACCGCAAGATTCGTCCTGGGTGAAGTCAAGGAAAAAGCGTGCAAAATCAACCATACAGGTATCTTCGTCCGCAACTATAAGTCCGCCCGAACCTACTATAGCACCTAATTCTATAATGGATTCATAATCGATAGGAACGTTTAAATGCTGAACAGGGATACATCCACCTGAAGGTCCGCCAAGCTGAGTCGCCTTATATTTTTTATTGTTTTTAATGCCGCCGCCGATATTAAATATTAGATCACCGAGCCTGGTTCCCATAGGCACCTCGACAAGACCGGTGTTGTTTACCGCACCTGCGAGCGCAAATACCTTTGTACCCTTACTCTTTTCTGTACCAAATTGTGCATACCATTCGGCGCCCTTCACTATAATTGCAGGTATATTTGCATATGTTTCTACATTGTTTAACAAGGTAGGAGAATCAAATAGTCCTTTGACTACCGGATAGGGTGGGCGAGGTCTTGGTTCACCTCTTTTGCCCTCAATTGACATCATAAGCGCCGTTTCTTCACCGCACACAAATGCACCTGCACCGATTCTGATATCGAGATCGAAATCAAATCCTGTTTCGAATATGTTTTTCCCAAGGAATTTATATTCCCTTGCCTGACCGATTGCCCAGCTTAAACGCTCTATTGCAAGAGGATATTCAGCCCTTACATAAACATAACCCTGATTAGCACCAATAGCATATCCAGCGATTGTCATAGCCTCTATTAAACTGTGGGGATCGCCTTCAAGTACACTTCTATCCATAAATGCACCTGGATCGCCTTCATCCGCATTGCAGACCACATATTTCACATTTCCCTCAGCCTGTCTCGCGAATTTCCATTTCATGCCAGTCGGAAAACCGCCACCGCCTCTTCCTCGCAGGCCTGATTTGAGTACTTCGTCGATAACCTCGTCTCTGGTCATTGAAGTGAGTGCCTTTCCAAGTGCCATATATCCGTCGTTGGCTATATATTCTTCGATGCTTAAGGGGTTGATCAAGCCGCAGTTTCTGAGCACGATCTTTTCCTGATATTTAAAAAAATCGATACTTTTTAAAGATGGTACCGCCTTGGATGTGACTGGTTCTTTGTAAAGCAGTCTTTCAACGATCCTTCCTTTTAAAAGATGTTCCGATACGATTTCTTCGGCATCCTCTGGTTTCAATTTCTGATAAAAGACCCCTTCAGGATAAACAAGTGCAAGTGGACCAAGGTCACAGGAGCCTACGCATCCTGTTTCTATTACCTTTATTTCATCCTGTAGACCATATTCTCTAATTTTTATAACAAAGGCGTCACGTATCTCGCGACAACCTGAAGATACACATGCAGCACCAGCACATACCAAAAGATGCGCCCTAAACAACTCCGTAGCCATTTTCCCTCCTTACTCATATTTACCGAGAATATCCATAATTTTGGTAGATTTTACCCTTCCATAGACATCGTCATCTACAAGCATTGCAGGAGCAAGGCCGCATGCCCCTATACAACGGACAACATCTACTGAAAAGCGCCTATCTTCTGTGGTGCTTCCCACCTTTGTATTTAGTTCTTTCTCAACCTTTTCAAGTGTTTGCTGCCCACCCCTGACATAGCAGGCCGTACCAAGGCATACCTTTACAGTATGACGCCCCTTTGGAACGGTGGAGAAAAAACTATAAAAGGATATTACACCGCAAATTGTACTTATTGGTACATTTAACTTTTCAGAAATAAATTCCTGTGCCTTTTTGGGCAGATAGCCGAAAAGATTTTGCGCTTTATGAAGAGCCATGATTAATTCTGTTGGTTTTCCATTGTGCTGGGCAATCAATTCCTCGAGTTCCGGATATAATTCGTCCTCATTGACCTGAGCACAACTACAGTGGTTTTCTGCAGACATCTCTCCTCCTTAATGAATCTTTGCGTGTATGTTTATGTGTCATTTATTATTCTACCATCAACCTTGCTTCTCTTGAAATAATGGGTGTGAAGCAGATGATGTGCCTTTTCAGAGTTTGGTTTTTCGAGGTACTTTTCATATATCGCCTTTATAGATGGGTTTTCGTGTGAACGACGAAACGGAAGAGATTTGTCTTCCTGAAATAGTGTCTCTCCTCTTCTTGCCCTTCTCGCCATATCACTGCCCCATGGCTGTCCGCCGCCACCAACGCAACCCCCTGGGCATGCCATAATCTCAATAAAGTGATATTCGCTTTTTCCTGTGTTCTGTAATTGTTCGGAGACCTTATCAAGTATTATCCTTGCATTTCCAAGTCCGTGGGCAACAGCAACCTTGAGTTTCATGCCATTGATATCGATTTCAGCCTCTTTAACACCTTTCATTCCCCTTACGGGAAGTATGTCTACATCTTCGAGTTCTTTTCCGGTAATCAAAAAATATGCTGAACGTAAGGCTGCTTCCATGACGCCGCCAGTTGCCCCAAAGATTGTTGCTGCACCTGTATATTCTCCCATGGGATTGTCAGCAGGTTCATCAGGCATTTCCCTCAAGTCTATGCCTGCCTCCTTCATCATCCTGGCGATCTCTCTTGTTGTAAGCACATAATCGACATCACGAAACGAACTATCGTTCATTTCCGGTCTTGCGCATTCGAATTTCTTTGCAGTACATGGCATTACGGAGACAGATACAATGTTCTCGGCTGGTATACCTTTGATCTCTGAATAGTAAGTTTTTGAAAGCGTACCGAACATCTGTTGTGGTGATTTTGCCGTTGAAACATATTCAGATAAATGGGGATAGAAGGTTTCCATAAACTTCACCCAGCCAGGACTGCATGATGTTATGACCGGCAGTTTACCGCCATTTTTGATTCGGTCTACCACCTCTGTTCCTTCTTCGAGTATTGTAAGGTCGGCTGTAAAGTTGGTGTCAAAAACTGCATCAAACTGCATACGCCTCAGGGCAGCATGCATTTTGCCTGAAACAAGTGTGCCTGGTTCCATACCAAATTCTTCTCCAAGCATTGCCCTAACCGCAGGGGCTTCCTGAACAACAACGTGTTTTGAGTTGTCATTGATCGCATCCCATACATTTTCGGCATGACTCTTTTCATATAGCGCACCAACAGGACAAAAGACTGTGCATTGTCCACAATTTACGCAAGGGCTGTTTCCAAGTCCAACATCGAAAGCATCCGTGATGCTTGTATAGAAGCCTCGGTTGTTCAACGCGAGTGCATTAACGGTCTGAATCTCAGTGCATACCTGTATGCACCTGCCACACATGATACACTTATTGGGATCCCTTACAATTGATAAGCTTGTGCTATCGATCGGTTTTCTTTTGAAATTGCTTTGGTTTATGAGGGTTGTTATACCAAGCGTTGCTGCTAATTGTTGAAGTTCGCAGGCATTATTTTTAATACAGGTAGGGCAATCCATGTAATGGTTCAAAAGAATAAGTTCAAGCAACACTTTTCTTGTAGCACGAACCTGTGCTGAATTTGTGTGGATCTTCCACCCGTTTACTATTTCGGTCATGCATGCCCTTTTCATTGAAGGAAAACCTTCGATCTCGACCACGCAGATTCCGCATGAACCATGGGGTTTTAAATCATCATGATGACACAGAGTTGGTATAATAAAACCAGCCTTTTTTGCAGCTTCGAGGATCGTCGTCCCCTCATCTACTTCAACTTCAACATTGTTTATATATGCTCTGATCATTTTCAGACACCTTCAATATGATGATATGACTATTAAAACACGAGTCATTATGATGCAATACGTGATAAAAATTCATCCTTGAAATACTTTAATGCACTCGAAACCGGAAGTGTTACCGATTGCCCCAGAGGACAGAAGGAGGAATCCTTCATGACTTTAGTTATTTCAAGGAGTTGTTCAATATCTTCCTTATTTCCCTTGGATGCTGCTATGTTGTCGATGATTTCGACCAGCCTTGCTGTTCCTATTCTGCAAGGAACACAATGACCACAGGATTCGTGTTTGAAGAAATGCAAAACGCTTTTCAACATATCTACTATATCTGTATCTTCATTCATCACAAGTATTGCGCCTGAACCGAGAGCTGCTGCATACTCCCTAAGGTTTATAAAATCCATTTTTACATCGAGCATGTCAGGGCCAATAAAGGCACCTGCAGCGCCTCCGATGAGGGCACCTTTAAATGATTTTCCATCCTTTATGCCGCCACCGTATTCAAAGATGATATCCTTAAGCGGTGTACCCATCTCGGTTTCCACAAGCCCCGGGGTTGCAACATGACCGAGAATCGTATAGACCTTTGTGCCGCTGCATTTATCAATGCCATAACCTCTGTACCATGCAGCCCCGTTTCTTATAATTTCCGGAGTGTTTGCAAGCGTTTCAACGTTGTTGACAAGGGTTGGCTTTCCCCAGAGTCCGGCATTTATAGGAAATGGTGGTTTGTTACGTGGGTGTCCCCTTTTGCCTTCAAGGGATTCTATAAGGGCTGTTTCTTCGCCACATATGTATGCCCCTGCACCTTTCATGACAGAAATGTCAAAACTGAAGTTGCTTTCAAGGATGTTTTTCCCAAGAAGTCCATATGACCTTGCGTCAAGAATGGCCTTTTCAATGCGCTCGATGGAAAGGCCGTACTCACCCCTTATATACACAAAACCCCTCGTGCCTTTGATTGCGTAACCCGCAATGAGCATGCCCTCTATAAGCTTATGGGGATCTCCTTCCAGTATCAATCTGTCCTTGAATGTGCCTGGTTCACCTTCATCGGCATTACAAATAACAAATTTTTCATCACCTGGAGTTTTTATAGCAAAATCCCATTTCAGCCCCGTAGGAAAACCTGCACCGCCCCTTCCAAGCAAACCTGAGGATTTGATCTCATTTACAACATCTTCGGGTGTCATTGTTTGAAGCGCCTTTGCAATGCCCTCGTATCCACCTGCTGCAATGTATTCATCAATGTTCTCAGGGTTGATGAATCCGCAGTTTTTTAGGACTATGCGTGGCTGTTCTTTTAAGAGGCCTGTTTTTCCTTTTGAGATTATCGTCCTTTTCGGAGCCTCGACCAATATAAGCCTTGTTAATGGTCTTCCTTTCAACAGGTGTTCTTCAACAAGTTCTGGGACATCTTTTGGGGTTACACCGGCATAATAGATGCCTTCTGGATAGACGACCAGGATAACACCCCTGCCCGTAATACCTATACTGCCTGTTTCCAGAACAGATACCTCTTTATTAAGACCCTGTTTGGCGATTTCTTTAACAAGGGCATCTTCGACAGAGCGAGCACCGGCTATTAAGGTGCCTGCGTCGATACTTATCAAAATGTGATTTCTTACGATATTCATAGTGTTTGTCTCCTCTCCTCAAGGATTGCATCTACCTTTTCTGGTGTAAGGTTGCCGACCATCTCCTCGTTTATCATCAATGCAGGAGCTACACCGCATATGCCAAGGCAGCTTGTAAGTTCAAGGGTAAAAACGCCATCTGCAGTTGTTTCGCCTATATCTACTTTGAGCTTTTTTTTCAGATAATCGAGCAGGGATTCTGAGCCCATCAGGTGACATGGAGGAGAATCGCAGAGTCTTATAATGTAACGTCCACGCGGTTTTAAGCTGTACATGGAATAAAAGGTTATGACACCATGGACGTAACTGTAAGGAATATTTAGATAATCAGCACATTTTGCGATATCTTCTTTTGAAAGATAGTGCTGAGGGTTGTTGTCCTGAAGGTCATGCAATATATAAAGGATGTTGTCTAATCTCGGTTCGAACCTTTTGAGTATCGTTTCTCTGTACAAAACAGTTCACCTCCTCATTTATTTGACTTCAATTACATATTCAGAAACTGGATTTTGTTTGATAATGTGTTCGGCAATGATTCTTTTTGCCTTTTCGGAGTCAATATTTCCGTAGATCACCACGTCTTTTCCTTCCTCATGAACCTCAATCATGGGTTCGTGAGATGCAAGACCCTTTTCTCCTGTCTGTGTTACTGTCACATCCGATAGATTGTGCGTTGCGATCTCATCAAGGAACGTTTTCAGAACTTCACGTGCCCCTGCGGCAATTCCGCTTGTGCCCATACCAACTACAATTTTGACGCGCGCCTGCTTCTGCCTTAATTCAATCTCTTTTGAAGCCTTTTCTCTGATTTTTTTGAGATCTTCTAATTTCATACCCATTCCTCCTTATTTAGGAATTTAAAATTTAAACGAAATCTAAGTTTTCGTCAAGATAAATGGTCAAAAATCTTATTACCTCAGGGTTGTTGATTGGTAATCCATCGAGCAATTTATTGATTTCGTTTGTGTCCAGAAGAAAATCGTTGTTATCTGTTTTAATGTTAAAAGAATAATGTATTTCAGGATTGGTTACAACCAACATCAGTATAGTATCTTTTAATTTACCAATTGGCGGCAAATCAGGGTGGTCAAGTAGAAAAGAAACCTCAATCTCAGTTCCGATACTTATTGCACTTTTCAAGCTGAAAAGGCCCCCGCATGTTTCCGCAGTTCCTTTCAGAAGAGGTATGCCAAGCCCAACCTTTCTTCCTGTCTTTGTAGAAAAAAACGGGTCAACGACCTTTTCAGCGGTATCTTTATCCATGCCTTTTCCGTCGTCAGATATTTTCAGGGACAGTTTATTTTTTTTCTCATTCTTTTCAATAGAAACAAGAATATTCTTTGCGCCCGCCGACTTGGAGTTGGCTGTTATGTCTGTGATATGGGCACAGATATCATCCATCATTTTGGATTCCTCTTTTGCCCATTTCGCTTAAGGCATTTTTGATTTCTAAAATACTTGGCTTATTGAGTTTCAAGTCGGTTGTCCTTTTTCCGATATCGTCTATATAGTGCGCATCTGAAAAAGTAACGAACGGGATCTCCTTGTTCAATATAAATTGCATTAATTGCGGTATGTTGGCTTTGTTTCTTATCTCCAGTGCATCGAGTGGAAGGTCGTTGGGTACGTAGCCCAGTTGGCTAATAATGCTGTAATTAGGGCTGTCAATGTGTGATGATATGACCGCGGCGCCTGCATTTTTCGCTAAAAATACAGCGTCGTTTAGAGAGATTTGGACAGAATTCAGAAGAAGTCTTTCTTCGAAGCGAACTATATCATCATTGCAGTCTACAACAACCTGATCCCCGAAATATGAAGGATCATTTTTAACATCAGGGAGTAACTTATATATCTTTTTGTGAAATGACGATGCTGCCCCATAATCATCAAAGATTACAAGCAGATGTATTTCTTCCTCGGTTTGCAATTCCATACCGAACAACACAGTTGTATCTGAGTCTTTTGATATTTCGTAAGTAAAAAAACTATTTTCAATCATGTTGTGGTCGGTTATGGCTATAATATCAATGCCCGATTGCCGTGCCTTTGTAAAGATATTTCTGGGGGACATTTCAAGACTTGCACACGGCGAAAGGGTTGAGTGTATATGAAGGTCACACCTGAATGTCTTCAAAAATTACTATTCCGTTTTGAGTAAATTGTAGATAAGGCCAGCTATTTCAAAAGAGGAACGTGAATCCCTCAAGATAGCGATCCTCTCTATTTTTGCCTTTTCAATAATCTCATTTTCAACCTGTAGGCTGCGGGGAACTATTATTCCAATAATATCTTTCAGCTTTGCAACACCAAGGATATTAATATGCCGTTGAACGGTTATCCATAAAGAATCCTCTTCAGCATTTGCTATCACGTCCGACAAAAGATCAGACACGTAACCGGTTTTCACAATCCTCTCGTGGTTTGTATCGCCGGTCAGGACTTCAAGATTTAAAAGATGTGCCAATTCTTTCAATGTCATCATACCCTCCAAATCAGGTGTTGATAATTTCAGATTGTCATTTGTCCTTTTTGCTTGAGGCATCAGACATTGACGGGGGTATTATGCGCGCAAGATCCAGTATTTCCTCCGCCAGTATTTTCACCTTTTCTCTCAATTTTATCACACAATCTGTTTCAAATGCATGTCCTCTTACTATGTCTTCAGCAAGAGCGCGACAACTTGGTGAGCCGCAGGCACCACAGTCAAGACCGGGCAATCCATTTGTAATGTTGTCGATCCGCTCCATTTTTTCAAGTGCCTTTGAAACATCTTCGTCAAGCATCATGATAGGACGAGGCTTAATCGATTCTGTTGCTTTGAAATCACCTTTCTTATAAAACTCAAGCAGTTCTGAATCTGAATAATGAGAAGCTTTGTTTGTCTGTTTTTCTATCAGATGTCTTAGTCTCACCCTTCCGACAAACAGATTTTGGATGTTCAATGGGCCACCGACACAACCGCCTGTACATGCCTGAAGTTCGATGAAATCGACATCCTGTAATTCTCCGAGTTCTATTTCTTCCAAGAGGCTTATTACGTTATGAATACCGCTTACCGCAAGGGAAGTTCCAAACCCTATGCTTTTTGATTCACCGGTGATATAGCCCCAACCTATCCCTGAGCCTGTTGCCTTATTTAGACTATAACGCCTTTTACTGTCTCCCTTGGCTATATATTTTACAATGTCTTTATAAATAATGTTTGCCCCAATTACCCCGTCTACAGCGGATTGTTTTGTAATCATGGGGGTCTTTGCCTCTGTTACTTTGGCA